>ENA-UPXM01000663-UPXM01000663.1-activated-sludge-metagenome-genome-assembly--contig:-NODE-663-length-48408-cov-7.420243_pt1 | contig 48408 bp, 42 predicted proteins | sample MGYA00238178_ERZ772708 | MGnify/ENA primary metagenome ERZ772708 (study PRJEB29002, sample SAMN05720212) | activated sludge metagenome | isolation source: anaerobic digester from wastewater...
AAGCTTATCCAATGACCCATTGTTTACGTATGATAAGCGTCTGCCAACTGCAGACCCATTTTTTGACTATGTAGGTTCTGGTACTGGTACAGAATTTAGCTTTCCTGGCATTATTCGCAACAATCTAAAAGGCACCAGCGCCACCACTAGCCTATTTTTAAGTGACACCTGGTCGCCTATTGAAACCCTGCACATCAGCTATGGTGCAAGATTTAATCACACCAATGTTAAAAACACCCTCCAATCAGACCGTGCCAATCCTTTGGGTTCGTATCTCTATAAATTTTTCTTGCCTCAAAATAACCGTTGCAGGAAAAATGATTTAGACGCAAATGCACGCTGGATATGTACTGAAGGCGACTATAACTACCGCAGTTTCAACCCCTCGTTCGGGGTGGCATGGGAAGCTAAACCAGAGCTGACGGTCTATAGCAACGTTAGCCGCGGTGCGAGAACACCCACGGTGATTGAGTTAGGTTGCGCGAAAGACCACGACCCAAAACAAAACAACAGTACCAACTACCAATATGGCTGCTCCATTCCTACCGCACTGTCTGCTGACCCTTACTTAAAACAAGTGCGCTCTACCGCTTATGAGGCTGGGCTACGTGGCACAAACAGCGGATTTGATTGGAACATAGGTGTTTTCCGCACTGAATTAAAAGACGATATTTTATTTATGCCACTCGGGCAAAAAAATCGTGGGGTATTTGACAATTTTGGTGAAACCATGCGCCAAGGCATTGAAATGGGTATGAAAGGTGATATCGGAAAAGATAGCCTTGGCCTAAACTATACTTATTTGCGCGCCACCTATGAGTCAGATGCGCAATTTATTAACCCGTCAAATAGTGCCAACACTGCACCTACCACCATTCAATCGTTTGTGAACATTGAAAAAGGTGACAGCTTGGCTGGCATGCCGCGCCATATCGTACAAGCCAACTGGAATCACCGCTTTAATGACCGATTGGATGCCACCTTAAGCATGGTCATGCACTCTTGGTCATACGTGCGTGGTAATGAAAATAACGGCCACAAAGCACGCAAAGCCACCAATGCTCTCAGTTCTGACGGCACAAACCGTGATCCTAATGACTATATCGGTGGTGGCACAGTGCCAGGCTATGCTGTATTCAACCTCAAGGCCAACTACAAGTTTGATTACGGCATTTCACTATTTGCCAAAATAGATAATATTTTTGATCGCGACTATGCAACAGCGGGTGATTTGGGTAGAAACGCATTTAATACTGATGGAAGTTTTATATCAGACCAAAGCCAATGGAATAAAACAACCTTTATTGGCCCGGGCGCACCACGCGCGGCATGGATAGGCCTAAATTTTGATTTGGACTGGAAAACACTGAATCAACAACCTAAAAAATAGCTACTCGAACACTTGAATTTGTCCAGTCTAGTCGCGTAAATATAGTAATCTTTTAAGCCTACATCGTATTCGCAGCGCCTGCCTGCTAACTGGCGTATCAGAGACTTTTGTCTAGGAGCGCAATTTATTGCGCGAAATGACTTGTAATATTCGCGCAATAAATCGCGCTCCTACATAACCACTACTTTAATTTTCGTGACGTTAAATTGGCATACCAATTAGATCAAATAGTGAGTCATCAAAGCGGACAGCATATAACAACCATTTTTTGGTCTAAAACAACCTCCACTTGGTTGACTGCAACCACATAATTTGGAGCATTCCCACATTCATCATTAAAAATAAGTACTTAAAAAACACTTTCTTCTACCCAAATGGGCTAACACCTTCATTAAAATTTACTCATCCAAAGCAGAAAATTATTCATAACCAATTGTTTTAATGTGTAAATTTAATCTAAATATTTTTTTAATTCAATCATCAATAATTCCATCCACAGCTGAATTGACATTTTGGAACAGTTTTTGCTCATATAAGACCATATCAATAGATATAAAAAAGTATTTGTACAGACGGTTTATGAAATTTTATTTACTGAACAAATGTTAATTTTTTTGGGAGAACTTTATGAAATTAAAAAGTATAGCAATAGCAACCGTGCTCGCTTTATCGGCCTCATCAGCCTATGCGGGTAATTTTGTTAATTTAACGAGCGGTGTCGGCGGTGTTTTATCTGCGGCTAATGGCGGTTTAGTGAACGGCGCAACCAACGCTTCGGCAGACAAGTTATATATTCAGACTACAAGTGCAACATATTTAGCTGGATACGATAATGCAACTGCCCTTATTGACGGTGGCACAGGTGACATCGTTGCAAATTCTATCAACTATAGAGCCTTTACTGGCGGCACTACAACGGGTACTGGTATATTAAATCTATTAGATTGGCAAGTAACGCGTGGCGTTGACTTAACACCAGGATCTAAGCAAGCTGACATTTACGACTTTGTATATCGTGACTCTGCAGACAACAAACTCGTATTTGGTACACGTTACCTTAACCGCGTGGCGAATAACGAAGAGGCAAACTTTTTGTATCGTTATGGCTTTCAAGAAGGCACAACTGCTTTCTCAACAGCTTCTGCTTGGACATTCTCAACAGATGACGATCTTCGCCAATATCGTGCAGGCCGCACCAGCGATAACACTTACGCGGCCACTCAAGCTTATGACGCCAATGCTGTGCAACAAAAAGGTGACTTTAGCTTGAGTGAAGGCAACCCTTGGTCTGGCTTATTATTGGTAAAAACCGATGCGCAATACTACAAACTCGGTGACAAAGCCATTGGTTTCTACCAAGCAGGTGAAGAAGGACAAGCGCGGGTTGGTGGTTTTATCGGCGGCTTCGTTCCCACCAATATCGCAGCAGTACCTGAGCCAGACACTTATGCCATGATGTTGGCGGGTCTTGGCTTAATGGGCTTTATCGCACGCCGTCGTCGCGAAAACGTGTAATAAAATCTAAGTAAATTGCAATAAAATTGAGGGAGAGATACCGTCTTTCCCTCAATTAAAAATACAATCTAATAATTTATTTAATAAATAGGGGTATATTAATGAAAACACAAATTTTAAAACAAGCCGTCATCGGCGCGGTGTTAGCATTTAGCGCATCAGCCGCAAGCGCTGCTACTGTCACGTTTGATTACAACTACTTAGCTGGCGTCAGCGCATTCACCGCAGCACAAAGCGGCAATTTGGCTGCCAGCCAATCCATTCAGAAAATTGGTTCAATTACGTTAACTGACCTATCAGATTTAAACTTAGGTGATGGCAAAACAGGTGTGCGCTCAACGATCACTTTGAATAACTTAAGTTCTGTTGGTTCAGGCAATGGTAGCTTGTATATCAGCTCTTATGAACTCAACTTTGCCAATACCAACAATGCGGATGGTGCAGGTAGTGAATTAGATTCAAAACCAGGTGCTGGCACTAACACTAACCCAAACTGGCGTTATGTGAGTGGTTTAAATATCAACACAACCCGTGCGACACCTATTGAATTTAATGAGCAAGGTAATGTGAATGGTTGGGGTACCCTCACTGGCCCAAATGCAACTGCACCGTTTAATAATGAAATCAACTTTTATGCAGGTCAATTCGTCGATGGCACAACATCAACCATTGATTTTTTAAATGGTGGTGATTTTAATTTCCAAGGCTTCTCAGTAGCTAATTTATTGCCTGTGCATAACTTAACGACGGATGCTTTGAACCCAAATAAACGCCCAGATGCATACTCTTGGATTAAAATCAGAAGTGCAAATACTGCACAAAACTTGACTCCTGGTACAGCCTTTGCGCCAGTGGCTACAACAACCGGTGGTATTAGTACTTCTCAGTTGGGTCTAATTACAACAAACTCAAATGGCGCACAGTTGGTAAATGTGCTGGCGCTTGCACCAGTACCAGAACCAGAAACATACGCCATGATGTTGGCTGGTTTAGCTTTAATCGGCTTTAGCGCACGTCGTCGTTCTGCTTAATTCATAGGCGTTGATTGAAAGGGAGTTAGGGAAACCTAACTCCCTTTTTTAACCATTTCAATTGTGAAAGTAGTCTTATTATGAAAACAAAAATAGTATTGCAGGCTGTTTTGGCAGGCTTTATGGTGTTGTCATCACAAGCGTTTGCAGGTGATTTCACTGCATTACCAACCAGTGGCACTGAAATACGGGTGTTTGGTGCCAACAATAGAGCCGCAGATAAACTATATCTTGCAAATGGTTTATCAACAGATTGGGTAGAAATTGCCACGCGCGATACACCCATTATTTGGTCAGGTGTTGATATCAGAAACCCTGATGGCGCAACGTTTACATACGGTACTTTTCAAGATAAAGTCTATCGTAATAGCACCGATAACACTTTGGCATTTGGTAGCCGTCTAAGTTTGAACCTTGACCTAGGCGTTAGCAACCCAGAATTTGGTACTACGCCTTGGGCAGCCTATGAGCACCTATTCTACAGTGAGGCGAATTATATTTGGCGCTCTGGTTACAATGGTTACACAACGGCCGCTGCATGGTATCCGCAGAACGACCCTGATACTCCCTATGAAATTTATTTTGACCCTGTGAATGGTGGTTTTAATCCAGAATACTCTTACAACTACGGTGCAGATTTCCGTTTAAAAATCGCAGTGATGAGTAGTGATAAGTTTTCATCACTAGGTGGGGCAGCCAATAAACCTGTCTATAACCCAGATGTCGTAGGCTTTTCGACAGACGTTTCAACGCCAGAAGCTAATCCCAATAGTGGTTGGTATTTAGTTAAAACGAATGCAACTAACTTTAACCTATTGGACAATGGCGGGCGAATTCTTCAGGATGGCGGCAACGGTGAAGGACGGGCCACACGTGCATGGAGTTTTGCTGCATTTGCGCCGGCCGCAGCAGTACCAGAACCAGAAACCTATGCCATGATGCTAGCCGGCCTCTTGTTGATAGGTTTTAGCGCACGTAGACGTTCAGCTTAATCACATCAATTCACAAGTAAAAAAGAGCCGAGTTCGGCTCTTTTTTACTTGTGCATGTGTGTAATTGTTGTTAGTTTATTTTTTTCTTTAAAACTCAAACTCCACTTGCAATCTCAACGAATTGTCTGGCGCGGCATCACTCAGACCGACCAGCCTAGCCGCATTATATTTGATTGCCTGCTTATCACCCACGGGCAGCTTGCCAAATATTGCCGGGGCAAAACGGTGATTTTTCGCGTTTGAATTGTCCCGATGATTGCACTCCCCTATTTCACCAAACCCTTGTGCACCAAATTCAAATGCGGGTTGCAGGCAATGTTTTACTTGCCACTGATAACATAATTCAGTGACATAACGACTGTCGGCATCTTTGTGACCAAACTGGCATCAATTGGACTGAGACTACAATTAAATTTACCACTTTCTCACATGGTAAAAATACACTGCCCTGCAAGCCTTTATTGATCAGGCTTGCAGGGCAGCATTTAAGAAGTTGTGTTTATCTTGGGTGAAAATGCTGATTTATTGTGCTTAATTTCTGCTGTTAAACAATCGGCTTTCCCCAACTTCCGCTAAAAAACAATTCAGCCAGTGGTTTGCGTGTGCGCGCTGCGGTTTCTCGCGTCAGGGCTTCACCAGTGACTGTGGCAATATCGGCTGGGTAGCCTACGGTGATGAACGCCATGAGAGTGAATTGGTTGGGGATGTTAAATGTTTCACGCGCCAAGTCTGGGTTAAAGCCGCCCATTTGGTGTGCCATCAGGCCGAGGGCTTCGGCCTGCAAGCAGAGGTTTTCTGCGGCGGCGCCTGTGTCATACTGTGCCCAGCGATTGGGTTGCTGATTGTGGCCAAACAGGCTGTCAGCCGCCACCAATATGAGCACGGGGGCGTCTTTGGCCCAAGCCTGATTACCTGGCACTAGGCAGTCAAGTGCTTGTTGCCATGCGTCTGAGTCGGCATTTTTATTCCACACAATAAAGCGCCAGGGTTGGTCGCCATAACAGGATGGCGCCCAGCGGGCGGCCTCAAGCAGGCTGATGATTTGCGTTTGCGTGACGGGCTTGCCGGCATCATAAGCGCGACCGCTCCAGCGGTTGGCAATCACTTCATGAATCGGTGCTTGGGTGGTGGCAGGTTTTTTCATGATGTTCAATCTCTTAAAAAATTTAAGCTGCTAAAAATGGATAGTCGGTATAGCCTTTTTCAGTGCCGCCATAAAAGCTTTTTGAATCAGCCACATTGAGTGGGGCGTCTAGTTTAAAGCGTTCGACCAAATCCGGGTTGGCGATAAACGGTACGCCGTAGGCAATTGCATCGGCATGGCCACTGGCAATCGCGGCATTGCCACGCGCTTTGTCGTAACTTAAATTGGCAATGTAGCGGCCTTTAAAACGTTTTCTAAAGGCTACAAAGTCAAACGGGTCGGCTTTGCCACCGCCGTGAATGCCGCCCTCTACCGCATGCAAATACGCTAAATTAAAGCGGTTTAACGCCTCTGCCACGTATTCAAACAAGGCTTGCGGGTTACTGTCGTGCATGTCGTTAAATGGATTAACGGGCGATAAACGCACGCCCACTTTATCAGCACCTGCCGTTTTTACCACGGCATCGACGACTTCAAGCAATAAGCGTGCGCGGTTTTCAATGCTGCCGCCATAATTGTCAGTACGTTTGTTACTGCCATCGCGCAAAAATTGGTCAAGCAAATAGCCATTGGCCGCGTGCACTTCCACGCCATCAAACCCTGCAGCTAGTGCGGCTTTTGTGGCATGCACGTAGTCTTGGACAATTGCGGATAACTCGCTGGCTTCAAGCGCGCGCGGGGTCACGTAATCTTGCAGACCTTGATAAGTAAACGCCTGCCCTGCTGGCTTAATGGCAGATGGCGCAACAGGTAATGCGCCATCTGGCAGCAGGCTTGGGTGCGAAATGCGCCCCACATGCCAAAGTTGAATCCCAATTTTGCCGCCTTTGGCATGTACGGCATCGGTGATTTTTTTCCAGCCAGCTATTTGCGCCTCAGTATAAATACCGGGCAGCGCCGGGTAACCGTGCGCCAATGGAGAAATTGGCGTGGCCTCGGTAATGATTAGCCCTGCTGTGGCACGTTGCGCATAATACGTAACGTTCAAATCATTTGGCACACCATGTTCACCCGCACGGTTGCGCGTGAGCGGTGCCATAACAATGCGATTATTTAAATGGATACTGCCGAGTTGGGTTGGAGAAAATAAATCGTTTGCCATTAAAAACTCCTAAAATATACTGAATTTTATGGTCTAAAAAAAGCCTAAAATGGGCTTCATTTAAATCACAACCTTTTTCGCTGCTCTGCGAGCCTTGTAAATAAAGGCTCACAGCGCATTATTTTTTTCTCGCACGAATTTTTGCTTATTTTTTGTCTTTTGCAGGCGTAGGTTTTACACCTTCAATCAGCAACGTTACTTCAATATCATCGCCCACTGGTGCGCCTTCTTTTTTTGCCCAAGTATAGCCAAAATCAGAGGCTTTAATCGTGGTGCGTCCTTCAAAGCCCGAACGCTCGCCGCCCCAAGGGTCTTTACCAAAGCCTAACACAGTAAACGGAATACTTAACTCTTTGGTGACGCCGTGCAAAGTAAATTGGCCAGTCAACACACCTTCAGTCGCACTTTTGGCTTCCACTTTCGTGCTCACAAACGTAATTTGGCCAAACGCGGCCGCATCTAAATAATCTGGTTTTTTGATGTGGTCATCGCGTTTAGCATGGCCGGTACTGATGCTGGCCACGTTGATTTTGGCATCTACACTTGAATTTGCCAAATTAGCACGGTCAATGCTAATCGTGCCTTGAATATCGTTAAAACTACCTGAAGATTTTGCCACCACATGGCGAATACTGAAATTGGCAAAACTATGTGCGGTATCAATGTTATAAAGTTCAGGCGCAGCCAAGGCGCTGCTGCTGAATAATACGGCCGAAACTGCTGCGATGAGCGTGTGTTTCATGGTGTTTCCTTTCAATGAAATTGATAAAGTAAAACAAACTTAATTATTCGAATTTATTATATTACGATATTTTATTATTATTAATTAATATTTAAGGTAAATCAAACAGAAGCAACTCTGCATTTTGTAAGGCCTGAATTCCAATTTGGCTTTCCGCTTCAACTATTGCGGCATCGCCGGCAAATAGCTGCACGCCATTACATAGCACCACACCTTTAGCAACTTGCAAATAGGTACGACGGCCTTCATGCAGGGCTGTACTCAGCTGACCACCTGCATCCAATACAGCCGAATAAAGGTCTACGTTCTGTTGTATCTGTATTGAGCCTTCACGGCCATCGTCTGACACTACTAGACACCAACGATTGCGCTTTTGTTCGGGCGAAAAGTGTTTTTGTGCGTAATTTGGCGGCAAGCCAACAGCGGCCGGCAACAGCCAAATTTGCAACAGATGGGCATCATGCACAGTAGATGGGTTAATTTCACTATGCCGCACGCCCGTGCCGGCCGACATATACTGCACATCACCCGTGTGAATCACCGAGCCATTGCCCATACTATCTTGGTGCCGGAGCTCACCCGCCAGCATGTAGGTGATAATTTCCATATCACGGTGCCCATGCATGCCAAAGCCTGAGCCAGCGGCGACTTTATCTTCATTAATCACACGCAATACAGAATAACCCATGTGCGCGGCATCGTAATAATCAGCAAATGAAAAAGAATGAAAGCTCTCTAACCAATCATGCTTGGCGTAGCCGCGTTCTTGAGATTTTCGGATTGTCATCATAATAATCATTCAATATAGTTGAATTACTTGTAGCATGATAAACTTTGCTATCAGACATTCATACCAAATTATTTTGCATTAGTCATTCAAATTATTTGATTATCATGGCCATAAGAATTTCTATTGAAGCGTTAGAAGTAATTGATGCCATTGCGCGCAAAGGTAGCTTTGCTGCTGCGGCTGAATCGCTCTTTCACGTGCCTTCTGCCCTTACCTACACCGTGCGCAAGCTTGAAGAAGGCTTGGGCGTGACCCTTTTTGACCGCAGCGGGCATCGGGCACGGCTGACCGAGGCCGGTGCCGAGCTGTTAAATGAAGGCCGTCACTTGCTTGATGCCGCGCTTGCGCTGGAGTCGCATGTAAAGCGGGTTGCCACCGGCATTGAAACCCACATCGGCATTGCCATCAACGATTTATTTAATATGCAACCCATATATGAATTGTTGCAAGCGTTTTACGCGCAAGGTTTTGGCACGCGCGTAAAACTGACGCGCGAAGTGTTTGGCGGTAGTTGGGATGCGCTACTTTCAGGCCGTGCCGATATTTCAATTGGTGCACCCGGTGAAGCACCAGCGGGCGGCGGATATGTCACCAAATTGCTGGGGCAGTTAGAGTTTGTGTTTGCCGTGGCACCGCATCACGCGCTGGCCAATTTACAAGAACCACTTGAAAATCAGGATATTATCAAATACCGTGCGGTGGCAGCGGCTGATAGCTCACGCAATTTACCGCCACGCACGTCTGGCATTTTATCAGGGCAAGATGTGCTCACTGTGCCCGATATGCAAAGTAAACTTGAGGCGCAAATAAACGGTTTAGGGGTTGGTTATTTGCCAATACAGTTAGCCAATCGCTATGCAACGCAGGGCAAACTCATCATTAAACAAGTGGCTGAACCAAAAACGATTGCGCCAACATTTTTAGCATGGCGCAACAATCGCAAAACAGGCATCGGCAAGGCACAACAATGGCTTTTAAAGCGACTAGAGAAATTAACCTTAGAAGAATTGCTGATACATTGAAAAAAATCCACGGCAATTGCATGTAGAATATCGATTGGTGCGCCTAGCTCATGAACCACTTAACAGATTGTGACTCAATACTGGTCAATAATCATCAAACCAACAAGATTAAGAACATCATGAAAAATTTAACCAACCAAATTCTGGCGGCTGTCAATGAAGTGGTGCTAGGCAAAGAAGCACAAGTGAAATTGGCGCTCGCCTGCATTCTCGCGCGTGGGCATTTGCTGATTGAAGACCAGCCAGGCATGGGAAAAACCACGCTTGCCCATACACTGGCCACCGTGCTGGGGCTTAAATATCAGCGCGTGCAGTTTACCAGCGACTTATTACCCGCAGATATTTTAGGCGTTTCGGTGTACGACAGAAACTCAGCCAGCTTTAAATTTCATCATGGCGCCGTGTTTACCAATGTGTTGCTGGCCGATGAAATCAATCGCGCCACGCCCAAAACCCAAAGTGCTTTATTAGAGGTCATGGAAGAGGCGCAGGTGACCATTGACGGCAATACCTACCCGCTTCCGCAGCCATTTTTTGTGATTGCCACGCAAAACCCGGTGCAGCATATTGGTACTTTTCCGTTGCCAGAATCTCAGCTAGACCGCTTCTTAATGCGCATCAGTCTGGGTTACCCTGACCACGCCTCGGAGCGTGCTTTATTGAAAAATCTGGGCGGGCGCGCCATTGCAGGACAAATTAAAGCGGTGTGCGATGCGCGTACCTTGATTGGTTTGCAACATGTGGCAAGCAAAATTCACGTTTCCGATGATTTGCTGGATTATCTGCAAGCACTGGTGGAATACACCCGCGGCCATTTTGCTACAGGGCTATCACCAAGGTCCAGCCTTGGTTTACTACAATGCGCACGTGCTTGGGCCATGTGTGAAGGACGCGACTTTGTCATCCCAGAAGACATCAAAACGGTATTACCCAGCGTGGTCGGGCACCGCCTGCAAGCGAGTGGAAATACGCATGTTGCGCAGCAAATATTGGATAGCGTTGCTATTCCAAAACGCTAGTTTTTGGAACGCAGCATGCAAGCACAATTTTGGCCGCTGACTTTTTGGAAGCGCGATTGGTGGCAACAGTGGTTTCGCGTTTCTGAAAGCAGCAATAATGTCGCCGTTTTAGGTTCACAGCAAATCTATATTATTCCCACCCGCTGGGGGCTGCTCTATGCGGTTATGGTGTTTCTGCTGCTGCTCGGCTCCATTAACTACTCGCTAAGTTTAGGGTTTTATCTTACCTTTTTATTAACCTCGCTAGGTTGCGTGGCCATGTTTCATACATGGCTCAATTTCGCTCATCTTGAAATTGAAATTTTAAGCGCCAAACCCGTATTTGCAGGTGAAGAAGCACTCGTACAGATTCAGGTAAAAGAACATAAAAACCAACAGCGCTATAGCATTGCAGCGCATTTTGAGGGTGAAAGCACTGTGGTTCACCCCATTCCGGCTCAAGGTGTGCAGTTATTTGCCGTACCCATCAGCACCACTCGGCGCGGCTGGATGAGCATGCCTAAATTGATTTGTTATACTGAATTTCCGCTTGGGCTGTTTCATGCTTGGGCTGTAGTTCGCCATTCACTCAATATCATGGTCTATGCAAGCCCCAGCGCCAACCCCAGCCCGGTCACGCCGGTTGTCAGTGGGCTGGCCAGCGAATCGCCTCACGCCAACCAGCAGGGTGACGATGATTTTATCGGGCATAAAAGCTATCAAATAGGCGATGCGCCAAGCCGTCTTGATTGGAAGGCTTCAAGCCGTGGTCTAGGCATGCTCACTAAACGCTATAGCGGCAATGCGCAAGAAATTCTATGGCTGGATTGGGCCGCCACACAAGGATTACCCATGGAAGAACGTATTGCTATGCTGACCAAATCGGTGATTGATGCGCATGGCTCACAACTTTCTTACGGCTTAAAACTGCCGGGCAACACCATTCAGCCCGGTCAAGATGACGCGCATTATCATCGCTGCCTGCAGGCATTGGCGTTACTATGAACACGTCACCAAATGCGCAACATTTCAAATGGCTGCTGGCAACACTGGCACTGATTCTACTGTTACATGCTGGCAACTTGCCGATGTGGGTGGTCATTATCAGCGCCATATTTGGCATATGGCGTTATGGCATTCTCAGTAAAAACTGGCCCATGCCAAAACTCTATGTATTGGGCCCCATCACCATTGGCATTGGCTTGGGTATTATTTTTACCTTTGGCGGCGTATTCGGCCGCGATACCAGCCTTGCACTGCTCGTCTCGATGCTTTCCCTCAAATTACTAGAAACCAAAACCAAGCGCGATTACATTTTAGTGGTGATTTTGGGCTATTTTGTGGTGGGCAAGTTGTTTTTGTTCAATCAGTCGATGCTCACGTTTGTACTGAGTATTCCGCCTTTAACCTTACTGACGGCCGCGCTGGTTCAGATTAACTTAACCAACGCACAGCCCAGCACGTATTTGCTTAAATATTCCGCAAAAATGCTGCTGCAGGCCATCCCGCTCATGCTCGTATTGTTTGTGCTTTTTCCGCGTATTCCTGGCCCGTTGTGGAGCTTGCCGCAAGATGCGCACAGCAAAATTGGCTTGCCCGGCCTGAGTGATTCCATCAAGTTCAACCAAGTCAGCCAAAATGCGCAAGATAATAGCGTGGCTTTTCGGGTGAAATTCAAAGGAGTTGTCCCCGCGCAACATAATCTTTATTGGCGTGGCCCAGTGCTGTGGACAGCCTACCAAGACGAATGGAATATCAGCGACCAAGCAGCCTATATCTACCAAGAGCCACTCGCCGTTGGCGGCCAACCCATTGAATACAGCATTACCTTAGAGCCGCATAAGCAAAAATGGCTGCTCATGCTCGATATGCCTAATCAAATTCCTGATTTTGCAACTTTGACGCATGATTATTCTGTGATTGCCAAAGAGCCGGTTTACACCCGCATTCGCTACGATGCGACCTCTTACACCAATTATCGCTTGGGTCCAAACCGTCTGACCCAGCGCGAAAAAAATCTGAGTTTACAACTAGAAGAAGGCGTTAACCCACGCACCATTGCCCTTGCCGAGCAGTGGCTTGATTTAAATGCTGAAGATACCGTTAATCAAGCGCTTAAGTTATTTAGAGAAAAAGATTTTTATTACACGCTTAGCCCACCGATTTTAGGTAAAAACCCGATTGATGACTTTTTATTTAATTCCAAACGCGGTTTTTGCGAACATTACGCCATTAGCTTTGTGGTGCTGATGCGGGCAGCGGGCTTACCTGCACGCGTGGTGACGGGTTACCAAGGTGGGGAACTCAATCCGCACGACAATTTTTTAATTGTGCGCCAAATGGACGCGCACGCTTGGGCTGAAGTCTGGCTCAAAGATCACGGCTGGGTGCGCGTTGACCCTACTGCGGCCGTTGCGCCTACCCGCATAGAGCGCGGCATTGTTGAAGCCGCACGCGCTGCCAGACCTGCGCCCGGACAAACCAAATCCGAAATCAGCAACTTGCCCGTCGCCGCTCGCTCAAAAGATTATCCTTGGCTACATCAAACGATGTTGCGTTGGGATAGCATCGACAATGGCTGGAATCAATGGGTGATTGGCTACAACCAAAAGAAACAGCAAGCCATATTAAGCCAAATTAGCGGGCAAAACGTCACAGTGAATACTCTACTCATTTGGCTGATTTGCGCGTTGATGCTGCTGGGCGGCTTGACGCTATTCATCATTTTTAGAAAAAACCGGCTGAAGCTAAGCCGCACACAGCAACTCTACGGGCAGTATATTCGCGCGCTCAAACCATTTAATTTAACGCCAAAGCCGCACGAAGGAGCGTTAGACTTTGCTGAGCGCGTAGCTGTGGCATTGCCGCATGTTAAAAGAGACGTATTTAATATTGCAGAACGCTATAATACGTTGCAATATAGTCGTTTTAGCAGCCTGCCTGACACCACGTTGTTGGCTGACTTTGAAAAGGCCATTCAACAATTCAACCCAAAAAATACGTAACAATCTCTTGAATAATCCAAATCGATGAATAACGCTAGCCAACAACTCACGGATGAAGCAGGTATGCACGCCGCGATAGCACTGGCAAAGCTTGCGGCACTACGCGGTGAAGTACCCGTAGGCGCGATTGTGGTAAAAGACGGCGTGATTATTGGCCGTGGTAGTAATGCGCCTATTGGCAACCACGACCCAAGCGCACACGCTGAAATTATCGCCATGCGAGAAGCCGCCGCGCTACTTGGCAATTATCGGCTGGTTGGATGTACGCTGTACGTCACCTTAGAGCCTTGCGCCATGTGTAGCGGCGCAATTCAGCACGCACGTATCGCCAAGCTGGTATTTGGCGCGCAAGACCCCAAAACCGGCGCATGCGGAAGCGTTGTAAGCCTAATGGCCGAACCTAAGCTAAACCATCACACCGAAGTTGTCAGTGGCGTATTAGCCCAAGAATGCGGCGCATTGCTTTCAGAATTCTTTAGAGCACGCAGACTAGCCAAGCAGTAAATGCAATCTCAACATCGTTCGCATAGTTCACATAGTTAGCATAAAAAAAACCCGCCGAAGCGGGTTTTTTTATTTCCTTCAAATGCAACTTAATTAGTCATCACCGCCCATAAAAGCCATTAGCAAGTGCAACAAATTGGTAAACATATTGTGCAGGCTCATGTAAATGCTCATGGTTGCCATGATGTAATTGGTTTGGCCACCACGTACAATTTGGTTGATTTCATACAAAATATAGCCTGCCATCAACAGCACCACCACCGCAGAAATAGTGAGTGACAAGGCTGGGATTTTGAAGAAAAAGTTAGCTAAAATTGCCGCAATAATCACCACAAAGCCAATGGTTAAAAATTTACCCATAAAGCTGAAATCGCGTTTGGTGTTTGAGGCAACGCCCGCTAGCGTTAAGAAAGAAATTGCTGTGCCACCCGCAGCCAAACCAATAAGCTGTGCGCCATTACTTAAATTAAGCGCGTACTGCAAAATTGGGCCTAGTAAAACGCCCATAATAAAAGTGAACGCAAACAGCAACCACACGCCTGCTGCATTGTTGGCATTTTTGGCAATCAGCCACGTCATGCCGTACACCGCAGCAAAAATACCAATAAACACCATAATCGGGCTAGAGGCCATCATCCATGCAAAATTCATGTTAATCCCAACCACTGCGCCAATCACGGTTGGAATCATGGTCATGCCCAACATCGCATAAGTGTTACGCAACACTTTATTTTCTGTCGCTAATGCAACGCCTTCACGGCCTAATACTTGAATATCATCTGACATTTTGTTTCCTCAATTAAAATATGCCCAACAGGCAACGCTTCTAAGATAGCGAATTTTACAATAAGTTTCAAGTGTTAATGCGGGTCTGCACAGTGCGACTGCGCATAAAGCCTGCAAAATTGATGCCGATTATCCACTAAAACATATCGCGAATTTTTGTTAAAAATCACTCAAAAAAAGCACTTTAAAAGTGAATTTTACACACAACCCTTTTCACCTGCCCTGCAAGCCTCTATTTACAAGGCTCCCAGGGCATTGATTTTTGCTCGGCCGACTTTATTCAAACGATGATGTGTTTTTAACGCTTAATTTTTTGTCAAAAATCACTTCTGTGTGAAGCTAAATAGCCCCATAACATCAGGCAAATAATTCACCTTCTGAAATGCCAATTTGCGCTACTTGATGCACCGCTTTTACAAAATCGCCATTCTCATGCAGCGCATCTAAAGTGGGTGGGTGTCTGTGACCGTGCATGCGCGCCAGGCGGCTTAAGCTTTGCGCTGATATGTTCCATTTCAAATTTGCCAGTAACTCATCGGCCATGGCAGGCTGATTACACAACAGCACCATATCGCAGCCGGCGTTAAGTGCCGCCAATGCGCGCGTGGTCACATCTCCGCCCGCGCTGGCGGCTTCCATACTTAAATCATCGCTAAAAATCACGCCATTAAAGCCTAACCGCTCGCGCAGTACTTTTTGCAACCATTTTGGTGAAAAACCTGCGGGCTTGTCATCCACGCTTGAATAAATCACGTGCGCCGGCATAATCGCTTGAATGCCGTCATCAATCAGCATTCTAAAGGGCTGCATATCATTTTGTGCAATTTGGTCAAAACTGCGCTCATCTACCGGCATGCTGACGTGCGTATCACCCGCAACAAAACCATGTCCTGGAAAATGCTTGCCCACAGCCGCCATACCGCCTTTTTTAAGGCCTTGCATGAGTGCAAACGCTAAATCATTAATGGCCTGCGGGTTAAGGTGAAACGCGCGGTCGCCAATCACTAAACTATCACCGTAATCCATGTCGAGTACCGGTGTAAAGCTAAAATCCACGCCGTGCGCACGTAACTCTGCCGCTAAAATCCAACCGGCTTCCGTAGCGAGTTCTTTGGCTTTTCTAGGGTTTTTATCCCAAATTTTGCCAAATTCACGCATGGGAGGAATTTTGGTAAACCCTTCACGAAAACGCTGCACACGTCCACCTTCATGATCAACCGCAATGAGTAAGGGTGGCTGGCGCACCGCATGAATACTGGCCGTGAGGGCTTTTAACTGCGCGTTATTTTCATAGTTTCGCTTAAATAAAATTACCCCACCTACAAGTGGGTGCTGCAAGCGTTTAATGTCGTCAGCCGTGAGCGCCGTGCCAATTACATCAATCATCACTGGACCTAATGACATACTAATCCTTTACTCCTTAAATCCCAGAAAAAATCGCCCAAATCGCTACCGCAAGCAATATCAACAACATAATGCCAATCGTCCAGGCTGCAGGTGCATTAACCCCACCTTGTTTTGCCAACTCAACATGAGCCTCCTCATGCGTAAACGTAACATTGATAGCCTTTACTTTTTTCTCAACATGGCTTTTATACCAACTGTTGCCAAACCAGCCAAATAAAGCCGCCACCGCCCAAGTCACCGCTCGACCTAGTGATTCCGGAAGCGGATAATAAGTTTCAATCACCACGTCAAGCACTAAAATTGCAACAATAATAGCGGCCAAACCATACATTTTTCGATAGACCAACCAAATAATACCTAAAAAGAAAGCTGCCCAATTCCACGACATGGGGGATTTCTTCGCCGCTGCTGTTGCCCATTTTTTTTGGTAATACGGGTAATTCTTGCCCACAAATGCGGCAATGGCTTCATCTTCAACATTTGCAATTTCAGGCGTTAATTCAGCGAGTTGAGTCAATATGTTCTTCCTATCAATCAATTTAATGCGTTATTTTTCGGTTCGTACATCTAGTTTATCACGCAAATAATCACCGCCTAAATTGATGGCTAAAATCAAGCTCATCAAGCTCAGGCCGACCATCAACACATAATGCGGCGCAACCAGCATATAGCGCACGCCATCGCGCAACATCGCGCCCCAGCTGGCATTGGGAGCTTGTATACCTAGGCCAAGAAAAGAAAGGCTCGCTTCAGCAATCATCACGCTGGCAAGGCTGTATGTGGCTTCGACCATTAAAATAGAGCCTAACAAGGGCAAAATGTGTTTGAATAATAAGCGTGGCACGCTGGCGCCGAGTGATTCTGCCGCCAGTACGTGCTGCCGATTGCGCAAGCCCAGTGTTTGCCCGCGCGTGAGCCGTGCGTAGCTTACCCAACCCGTGATGCTCAAAGCAATGGTTAAATTCACCAAACCTGGCCCAAGCACGGCGGCAAAGGCAATCGCCAACAAAATACCTGGAAAAGCTAAAAAAACATCGGTGATTTGCATTAAAAGCTGGTCAACTTTTCCGCCATAAAAGCCTGCCACCAAGCCTATGAATACACCCACCAGCATGGTGATGGCGGTCACCACAATCGCCACGATAAATGACACTTCCACGCCCCGCAACAGCCTTGCAAAGATGCTACGGCCTAAGTCATCTGCACCAAGCCAGTAAGCGGTGCTGGGTGAGCTTAAAGTGGGTGCGCTTAAAATGGCGTTAAGGTCAATCGCATTGGGGTTAAGCTGAAATACGCGACCGACGACAATGGCGATGAGCCAGAACGATAAAATGCTGATGGCGAATTTTTTCAAGCTAATCAGCCCCCAAATTTCACACGCGGATCAGCCAGCCGATACAGCACATCCGTCAGCAAATTCACCAGCACATAACTTAACGCCACCACTAACACGCAGGCTTGCGTCACGGGGTAATCGCGCTTTTCAATGCTTTCTACCAACAGGCGGCCGATGCCATCCCACGAAAAAATGGTTTCGGTAATCACTGTGCCCGCCAGCAAACTGCCCATCTGTAGCCCGACTATAGTGATAATCGGCAACAAAGCCGCGCGCAAAGCATGGCGTAAAATCACGGTTTTTTCATCTAAACCTTTAGCGCGTGCGGTGCGAATGTAATCGTCATTCAAGACTTCTAGCAAGCTTGTGCGCGTCATGCGCGTTAGAATAGCGCTTAGCCCAAAACCCAAGGTAAGCGCGGGCAAAATAATCGAGGTGCGAGATTCCATGCCGCTCACAGGCAACCAACCCAACCACACGGCAAATATCAGCATCAACATCGGCCCTAACCAAAAGGCAGGCATAGCTGAGAGCCGCACGCTTATTAGCGTGACCATAATATCTTGCCAATGATTCGCTTTGAGCGCCGCATAAATGCCCATTGGCACACCAATAAAAATGCCGATGAGTAATGACAACACCGCCAGTTTAACCGTGGCGGGGTAGCGCGTTTTCAGCATGTCAATAATCGGGGTTTTAGTGTGTATAGACTGTCCAAAATCGCCATGTACCAATTTGTTTAAATAACTGCCAAACTGGGTGATAAGCGGCTGGTTTAGCCCTAAATCATCACGCAAGGCCGTGCGGTCTGCGGTGCTGGCCGATTCGCCCAGCATGACTTCTACAGGGTCACCAGGGACAAGGTGAATAAGCAAAAAAGTGAGCAAAAGCACGCCGAAAATTACCGTGGCAAAGTTAGTGATTTTTTTGATTAAAAGCAAGTTAAAACCACCCTCACCCCAACCCTCTCCCAAAGGTAGAGGGGGCTAAAACCCTCGCCCGCAGGCGGGATTAGTGCAGTCTTACCTGCCTGCTGGTTTAGGTAGTCACTTAGTTGCTTCACCAGAGGGTGTACGAAAGTGCAGGTGAGGGAAAACTTCATTCTACAATCACCACCCGCGTGCCCACTTCCACCGCATCAAACAACGCCATCACATCCGCATTGCGCATCCGCACACAACCATGCGAACGTGGCACGCCCATCGGCTCGCTATCGGGCGTGCCGTGAATATAAATAAATCTTTGCATACTATCCACATTGCCCAGCCGATTTTTGCCAAGCTCCGTACCGCTTAACCACAAAATGCGCGTTAAAATCCAATCGCGACTTGGAAATTGCGCCATCAGATCAGGCGTGCAAATTTCGCCTGTGGGTCTGCGTCCTGCAAACACGGTATTGAGTGGCGCACCTGCACCAATCTTGACGCGGATGATATGTTCACCCAGTGGCGTACAGCCACTATTTTTCTCGCAACCTGCACCATTTGCGGCAGTTGAAACATGATACTTCGCCCGCGCTTTACCAGCATTATCTAGCAATTTAAGCGTTTGTTTGGTAATGGAAATTTCTATTTTCATTTATTTTGGTATGCCTCAACTAAACCTGCCATTGGGCAGCTATCGCCAGACAAGGCTTTCAAACCTTGAATCACGCCATCACGATTCTGCGCTGGTTGATTTTGGCTAACTTTCCACTTGCCTTCTAAGTGCGTGATGGGTATTTCTATGCCAACAATCATGCGCATCAAGCGCTCAATATAATCCACTGGAGCATCCGATACCTGCCAATCGCTATCCATAGCAATTTCATTTCTACTGGTTAACTCTTCAAGATGGCTGCGAATCCAAGCACTTTCGTGCCGAACTTGCATATCACCACACGCATGTACCACGGCGTAATTCCATGTAGGTACAACTTTACCAGTGTCTTTTTTTGTGGGGTACCACGACGGCGTAATGTAATGTTGTGCGCCACTAAAAATAATTAACGCTTTGCATTCAGGATTAAAACGCTGCCAAATAGGATTTGACCGTGCCACATGGCCACGCAACATGCCAAATTCGCCTTCAAATTCTGATAAAAAGAATGGAATATGGTTAGCCACCAATCCACTATCCGTGAGCACTACCAACGCGGCCAGCGGATGTGCATGCATCAATTGATGCATAGTCTCTAGCCTTGTTTCTTCAAAGTGCGGTGGAATATACATTTTAGACTTTTAATATTTTTTCGCGTGCTAATTTACTTACCAACTGAAATTGTAGCAAGGTCATCCCAATTCCCATCAGATTTTGGGGAGTAATTACTCATTTCTTTGCGCATCGCCGCAAATTGCCCTTCATACCATAGCGGAATATAAGGCAATTGATTGTGGATGCGCGTTGTGGCGGCTTGCCAATCTTCTTTTGCCAGTAGCGCATCTAATTCAACATCAGCATATCGGCCACGGTTAAAACCGTTGGGCGGAAAGTTTTGTGAGCCAAAGGCTTTGGCGTAAATCTCAGGCGTTTTAATACCTACCCAAGTGAGCCCGTAAATTTGAAAGTTGCCTGCCTTTACATCGGCAAAAAATGTACCCCAATCTAAGCTGCGGATTTCCAGCGCAATGCCCGCAGGTGCCATTTGCGCTTGCATGATGGTGGCAAAGCGTACGCGCTGGGCATCGGTGCTGGTTTTATACACCAATTTGAGCGGTAATTTCACGCCTGCCTCTAGTAAAAGCTGCTTGGCTTTGGCAGGGTTGTAGCCATAATCGTCAGGCGATGGATGGCTAAAACCTAGGTTGGTGTAATGCTCAGGTGGCAAAATTTGGTCGGCGATGCGGCTATTTTCAATCATTACTTTATCAATCATCGCAGAGCGGTTAATGGCGTGTGCAATGGCCTGCCGCACCTTGACATTTTTCAACACGGGGTCATTAAAATTCAAACCTAAATATGAAAAATTCGCGCCTTTTCCTGTTTTAACGATGACTTCTGGCTTGCTTTGCAAATATTTGACTAGCTCTGGCGGCAACTCGCCTTGCAATAAATCCACCTCGCCATGTAGCAACTTCAACACACGTACAGTCGGGTCTTTCACTTCAATTAAGCTAATTTTTTGCCCATCTTTTATACGCAGCAAGCTTAATTTGTTTTGCCAATTTGTAAATTTTATCGGTCCATTTCCAACGGGTTGATGTGAAAAATCATGATTTTTGCTGATTAAATCGGCAGGTAAAATGCCTATCAACAACTTGGCAGGAAAATGCTTATCTGCTTGTTTTAACTTAAAAATAAGCGTGTCATCATCTAAAACGGTAATGCTTTGAATATTCGTAAATTCAGCCGCGTGCGGTGAATCTTTTAAAGTTAAAAACGAATCATAAGTCGCTTTCACATCCAGTGCATTGAGCGGCTTATCATGGTGAAATGGAGCACGATTTTGCTTGAGCGTAAACTGATATTCCGTAGGGTTAGTTTCAACCCAAGTCGCCAAATTCGGCGCAGGTTTAGATTGCGCATCAAAATCCACCAAGCTTTGATATAGCAAACGATTCACCCGCTCAGAAGCGGCATCCGTGGCATAGCGCGGGTCCAAATTAAGCGGCATATTGCCGATGGCAAACACAATCTCGCGACTTTGCGGTGTAATCTCGAAAGATGTTGCGCTGCTAATGGGTATTAAAAAGAACAACCCCAATACAACTGCCAGCAAAGTCCGATTGAATAGTATTATGCCACGCATGTTGATATATCGCTGGTAAGCATTTCTGCTTTAGACGCAGATTTGACACTAAACAACATTCACCCTCAGATAAAGAAAAAGCCAATCTATTAAGAGTGGCTTATTTATTTGGTCGGGACGGCAAGATTCGAACTTGCGACCCCATGCACCCCATGCATGTACGCTACCAGGCTGCGCTACGCCCCGAACCGATGTTGAGTTATGCTTCAACACGAGCCATATTATACCGCAATTACGGGGGCTAATTTTAGCAGTTTGGCTAAAATTATGAGGTTGCCTGCATATGTGGGCGTAGCAAGGCTAATATGTCAAGCAACTCTGCTTTGAGCGCAGTAAAATCATAAGCGTTTTCTGATTGCGACTGACCGATTTGTTGCTCATTGAGTGTAACTTCCAATTGCTCAGCATGCACGTTAGATTCAGTACCATTCGCCTCATCTAAACGTAATCTTGCACCACTGATGGTAAAACCTTGTTCATACAATAGTTCGCGAATGCGGCGTATCAACAAAACCTCGTGATGCTGATAATAACGACGATTACCGCGTCTTTTGACTGGTTTGAGCTGAGTAAATTCTTGCTCCCAGTACCTTAGCACATGGGGTTTAACGCCACAAAGTTCACTGACCTCACCAATGGTGAAGTAGCGTTTTGCCGGTATAGCTGGCAACTGGACTTTAGCTGTTGGATTACTCATATGCGCTCACTTAACTTATTGTTTAGGAAACTAAATAAATTAACTTTTATTTTGCGTAATGCTCTTCAACTTTACTCTTTAGCTTTTGACTTGCATGAAAAGTGACCACGCGACGTGCCGTAATTGGAATCTCTTCACCCGTTTTAGGATTTCGGCCTGGACGCTCTGATTTTTTACGTAATTCAAAATTACCAAAGCCAGATAGTTTCACACTATCACCCGCCTCAAGTGCTATACGCACTTCTTCAAAAAAGGCTTCCACCATGTCTTTTGCTTCGCGCTTATTCAGGCCTACTTGCTCATAAAGCAAGTCTGCAAGTTCAGCTTTAGTTAATGTCATATTACACTCCCGCATATTTCTAGCATTTAGATGCTTTTATTTTGTACAATCTGTCATTCAACCGAATGAAAAAAAATTAAATCCAATTAATTTAAAGAAATTGGCAAACTTAATTTCTCAACTCCGCCCTAAACTCATTTTGTAACAATTGTAACAGATTAGCCATGGTTGTATCAGCATCACTGTCAGTTAAAGTTTTTTGAGTATCATGCATAAGTACTGATAATGCAAGGCTTTTTTTGTTTTCCGGAACACCTTTTCCTTGGTACAAATCAAATAATGCTACCTCTGATACCAGTGGAATATTGGCTTGATTAATACAATTGAGTACATGTCCGGCCGCAATATTTTCATCTATTACGACAGCAATATCCCGCCGTACAGGAAGCAGTTTTGACACTTCTTGATAACTGGGCAAATCACGGCTGACTATTTCTGCAGCTTCAATTTCAAATAAATAGGCACTTTTTGGTAAATCATAGTGTTGCTGCCACTTCGGGTGCAATTTACCAAGCCAACCCACCACCTTACCGTTAAGTAAGATTTTGGCAGATTGCCCCGGGTGCAATGCGGTATGTTCTGCTTTTTCAAACACTGCCCCAGAACCAAGTAGCGTTTCAATATGAGCTTTAACATCAAAGAAATCAATTTCCGCATCCTTTGCAGCCCATTGCTCAGGCAGCGCACTTCCATAAGCCAATCCAGAAACTCGAGTAACCTCGGAGTAACTTAGTTCGTGCTGGCGGTAGACGGCGCCAATTTCAAAAATAAATACCCGGTCTTGCTTACGATTTAAGTTATAAATCAAGGTATCAATCAGCCCACCCCATAAACTTGTACGCATTACACTTAAGTTGCTGGCGATGGGGTTTTTTAGCTTGATTGGTGTCGGGTTGCCCAATAAATCACGCTCCCAGCTTTCATCTACAAAGCTATAAGTTACGACTTCTTGGTAACCTCTTGAGACCAATGTATCTCTAAGTTGGTTAAGATGAAGTTCCTTTTCGGGGCTCGCCAGCATACGCAATGCTGCCACTGGGGGAGTTGCCGGAATATGGTCATACCCATGTAGCCGTGCAATTTCTTCGATTAAATCTTCCTCTATCGCAATATCAAAACGGTAACTTGGTGGGGTTACAGTGAATACATTGCTTGACTCAGTATAAGCAAAGCCCAGTTGCGTTAGCAGTTGCGCTACTTTTTCTTGCTCAAATGCAATACCTAACACTGAAACCAATCGTGTCATTCTTAATTTAACCGCATGGCGTGCAGGTATTTCACCTGCAACCTCAGTGATGACCCCGGCCTTACCACCGCAAATTTGCAAAATCAATGTTGTTGCATATTCAATGGCATTGCGCGTGTTACCAAAATCCACACCGCGCTCAAACCGATAGGATGAGTCTGTACTCAAGCCGATTCGTCGGGCTTTACCTACTATTACGGCAGGAATAAAAAAGGCACTTTCTAGAAACAAATCCGTCGTTGCATCGTCTACGGAGGTGGGTTTTCCTCCCATAATGCCGGCTAACGCTACTGGCCCACTGGCATCGGCAATCACCAAGTCGTCTGTTTTCAACTCAATCGTTTGATCATTGAGTAAACTCAGTGACTCGCCTGTATTTGCAAAACGCACTGCTATATCACCACTTAATTTAGCCGCATCGAAGGCATGTAAAGGTTGACCTAATGCTAACAGCACATAATTGGTCACATCAACTACAGCACTTATACTGCGCAAACCGCTACGCTCAAGACGCTTTACCATCCACGCCGGCGTTGGCGCACTAGCATTTACACCTGAAATCAATCGACCGCAGTAGTGCGGACAGGCTTTTTGTACGGCTACTAAAACTTGCTTAGACGCCTGTAATTCAATGGCTGCTGGCTTAATCTCTTGAAAATTGGTCTTGCCGCCAGTAATCGCGGCCACATCACGCGCGATACCGGTAATACTCAAACAATCGCTACGATTCGGCGTAAGTTTCAAGGTAAACACATGGTCATCTAAGTCCAAGTGCTCTCGTATATTTTGGCCGATTACAGCATGACTCTCCAATTCTAACAAGCCTGAGGCCTCTGCGCTCAGTCCTAACTCTTTCGAGGAACACATCATGCCGAAAGACTCAACGCCACGTACTTTAGCCTGCTTGATAGATATCCCAGGTAATTCAGCACCTACCAGCGCACAAGGTGCAATCAATCCCACCCGTGCGTTTGCGGCACCGCAGACAATTTGCAGTGGCTCTGCCTGACCAACGTCTACTTTTAAAATCTGCAAGCGGTCTGCATCTGGATGTTTCTCGGCTGATAAAATTTTGGCAACGACCACATGACTAAATGGTGCGGCCACAGACTGCATTTCTTCAACTTCAAGGCCCGCCATCGTTAGCGCATGACTTAAAGACTGACTATCTAAATCAGTATCGACTAAACTTCGTAACCAGTTTTCTGAAAATTGCATATTGCCTTCAATTATAATAATGCTCTTACTAAAAAAATCTTTTAGCCGCAGATTAGCGCAGATGAAAACTGGATACTTTACTTTTACATCCAGAATCTGCGTGCATTAGCGTTTATCTGCGACGCATGAAAAACAGTCTAGTCCCTGAATTGGCTTAAAAAGCGCAAGTCGTTATTAAAGAAATGACGCAAATCATTCACGCCATAACGTAACATAGTTAATCGCTCGACACCTAAACCAAAGGCAAAACCACGGTACTTCTCGCTGTCGATATTCACATGCTTAAATACTTCCGGGTGCACCATGCCACAACCGCCAATCTCCAGCCAACCGCCATTCCAACTCATGTCCATTTCAGCGGATGGCTCGGTGAAAGGGAAAAACGAGGGTCTGAAACGCACGGTCAAATCATCGCGCTCAAAGAATTTTTGCAAGAAATCTTGCACCACACCTTTTAAATTAGCAAAACTGATGTCTTCATCTACCCATAAACCTTCCACTTGGTGAAACATCGGTGAGTGGGTTGCATCAGAATCTACTCGATAAACTCGCCCAGGTGCAATAATTTTTAGCGGCGGTGTTTTGTTGGTTTTTAGGGCATTTTCCATGTATCTGACTTGCACTGGAGAAGTATGCGTTCTCAGCACATTTGCTTCATCAATGTAGAATGTGTCGTGCATGGCACGTGCGGGGTGGTCATCTGGAATATTCAAGGCAGTGAAATTGTAAAAATCCGTTTCAATTTCAGGGCCAGTGGCCACTTCAAAGCCAATAGAGTGAAATAACGCTTCCACACGCTTTAAGGTAAGCGTCACAGGGTGCAAACCGCCCAGCGCCTGCGCGCGCCCGGGCAAGGTGACATCTATCGACTCTTGTGCTAGTTGTTTGGCCTGCTCTGCATTTAATAAGGCCTCTCGACGCGCCGTGAGCGCTACTTCAACCGCCTGTTTCACTACATTGATTGCAGCACCTGCGGCTGGGCGCTCTTCAGCAGTTAATTTGCCCAAACCTTTCAGAGCATCAGTCAACAGGCCTGATTTTCCCAAATACTTGGCTTTGGCAATTTCCAAGTCGTTCATGGTGCTGCTACCCGCAAAATCTGTTTGCGCTTCTGAAATTAAATGCGTTAAATCAGCCATATGTTTTACGAATCTTTAGTTAACTGCGAGAAATGACACAATTTATTGATTTTACAGTAAAAAAAAGAGGCCTAAGCCTCTTTTTTTGTTTTTTCAACTTAAGCGGCTAAAGCGTTTTTTGCTGATTCTACAAATTTAGCAAATGCTGCTTTATCAAATACCGCCAAGTCAGCCAAGACTTTACGATCCACTTCAATAGAAGCTTTTTTCAAGCCATTCATGAAGCGGCTGTAAGTAAGACCTAACTCACGTGCACCTGCGTTAATACGCGCAATCCATAAGGTACGGAACTGACGTTTCTTTTGACGGCGGTCACGGTATGCATATTGACCAGCCTTCATGACCGCTTGTTTGGCAACGCGGTAAACGTTTTTACGACGACCGCGATAACCTTTAGCGGCTTTTAATACTTTTTTGTGTCTTGCACGAGCGATGACACCACGTTTTACTCTAGGCATATCGGTCTCCTTATCGTGTTGGCATCATTGCGCGAACGCGGTTGATGTCAGTTGCTGAGATAATCGACGTACCACGTAATTTACGTTTTTGTTTAGTCGTCTTTTTGGTGAGGATATGGCGCAAATGTGAATGCGTACGTTTCACTTTACCATTTCCCAAGAATTTGAAGCGTTTTTTGGCGCTACTCTTGGTTTTCATTTTTGGCATTTTGTTCTCCTTGAACTTAAAATTTTGAGTGCTTAGGCATGCCGTTTAGCCGTATCACTCGGGACTTTGCTACTACTTTTTTTACTACATTTAAAACACTTACATCAAATCTTGTTACTTCAAATCTTGTTACTTCGCTTTTTTATGCGGGCCGAGCACCATCACCATTTGACGGCCTTCCATTTTAGGGAATTGTTCAACCACTGCCACTTCTTTTGTATCTGCCTCTACACGTCTTAACAAGGCCAGGCCAAACTCCTGATGCGTAATTTCGCGCCCTCTAAAACGTAATGTAATTTTTGCTTTATCACCATCTTCAATAAAACGAATGATATTACGCACTTTAATCGCATAATCGCCGTCATCCGTACCTGGGCGAAACTTGATTTCTTTTACCTGTACTTGCTTTTGCTTTAGCTTAACTTCGTGCTGTTTTTTGCTTTCGGCATATTTAAACTTGCCGTAATCCATCAATCTACACACGGGAGGACTGGCGTTTGGTGCAATTTCCACCAAATCAATATCCGCTTCTTCAGCTTTTGCGAATGCTTCCGCTAATGAAACAATCCCTAGAGGTTCTCCCTCTATCCCCAACAAACGAACAGGTGATGCAGTAATATCACCGTTGATTCGCGTTTCTTTGTCCTGTGCTATATCAATTTCTCCAAATAGTTAAGCCGCGCTTTGACAGAAAATCCCTTAACTGGGAAACTAAGCCTTAGTTTCAACCTCTGCTTTTAAGCGCTCAATGAACGCTGCAATCGGCATCGATCCTAAGTCTTCGCCTTTTCTGGTACGCACGGCTACATGTCCTGTTTGCATTTCACGCTCACCTGCAACGAGCAAGTAAGGCATTTTCTGCATCGAATGTTCGCGTATTTTATAGGTAATCTTCTCATTTCTCAAGTCAAATTCGCATCTTATGCCATTTTTCTTTAAATTTTCAACCACTTGGCGCACGTAATCGGCTTGATTTTCTGAAATATTGAGCACCATTGCCTGCACAGGGGCCAGCCATAGCGGCATGGCACCAGCGTAGTTTTCAATGAGAATGCCAATAAAGCGCTCCATGGAGCCGACTATTGCACGATGCAACATCACCGGGCGCTTGCGGGTGTTGTCTTCTGCCACGTACTCAGCATCTAAGCGCTCCGGTAGATTGAAGTCAAGCTGAATGGTGCCACATTGCCATAAGCGACCCAGCGAATCTTTCAGGGTAAATTCAATTTTTGGGCCGTAGAACGCGCCCTCGCCTGGCTGCAAATCAAAGGCCAGATTGTTTTTATTGAGCGCGTTCGCGAGCGATGCTTCGGCTTTATCCCAAGTTTCATCACTGCCCACACGCTTTTCTGGACGGGTTGAGAGTTTGACCAACACGTCAGTAAAACCAAAGTCGCCATAGGCTTTGTAGAGCATTTGAATAAAGCTAGCCACTTCAGATTCAATTTGTTCTTCAGTGCAGAAAATATGCGCATCATCTTGAGTAAAGCCGCGCACACGCATCAGGCCATGCAGCGAACCTGACGGCTCGTTGCGGTGACATGAGCCAAATTCAGCCAGACGCAGCGGCAAATCGCGATAACTATGCAGTCCGCTGTTAAAAATTTGAATATGTCCTGGGCAGTTCATCGGCTTCACCGCGTAATCACGGCTCTCTGAGGCTGTCACAAACATGTTGTCGCGGTAATTTTGCCAATGGCCAGATTTTTCCCACAACGTTTTATCCATAATGGTTGGCGTGCGGACTTCTTGATAACCAAAATCTCGAAACATTTGGCGCATATATTGCTCAACTTCCTGCCAAATGCTCCAGCCACGCGGATGCCAGAACACCATGCCCGGCGCATCATCTTGCATGTGGAAGTAATCTAACTGCTTGCCTAATTTGCGATGATCGCGCTTTTCGGCTTCTTCGAGTTGAAATAAATAAGCATCCAGCTCTTCTTTATTGCGCCAAGCAGTGCCATAAACGCGTTGTAGCATTTCATTGTTGCTATCGCCGCGCCAGTAAGCGCCGGCTAACTTCATGAGTTTAAAGGCTTTTAGCTTGCCGGTATTGGGTACATGCGGACCGCGGCAAAGGTCAGTAAAACGACCTTCGGTGTAGAGTGACACCGCTTCACCGGCAGGAATCGCGCCAATGATTTCGGCTTTGTAGTCTTCGCCGATGCTTTTAAAGTAGGCAATCGCTTCATCGCGTGGCAACACTTGGCGTGTGACTGGCTCATCTTTTTTCGCCAATTCCACCATTTTCTTTTCTATTATCTGCAAATCTTCTGGCGTAAAGGCACGCACATAAGAAAAGTCGTAGAAAAAGCCATTTTCAATCACGGGCCCAATGGTCACTTGCGCATCTGGAAATAATTCTTTCACTGCGTAGGCCAGCAAATGCGCGGTGGAATGGCGAATGACGTCTAAACCTTCAGGGCTTTTATCTGTGATAATCGCCACATCGCTATCCGCTTCAATTAAAAAGCTGGTATCCACGATTTTATCGTTCACTTTGCCGGCGAGCGCTGCTTTTGCGAGCCCCGCGCCAATATTGAGGGCGACTTCAGCCACAGTCACAGGCGCATCAAAGTGACGTTCCGAGCCATCAGGTAAACGAATTACGGGCATGCGATTTCCAATTTATCAGTTTTCAGTATCATTGATGATTTAATCGCTACAAACCACGCGTGGGTTTGAGCAAAATCTAACGTGCGATTATCGCATACCTCATGCTTACACGGCAATTTTTGCGCAATACCGCTGCCATTTATTATTAGCGAAAATTACTTTAAAAAAAACAATCGCTAAATCCCCGAGAAAAATTTTCTGCCCTGCAAGCCTTTATTTATAAGGCTTGCAGGGTACCAAAAAAGGTTGTGTGGATTTTAAGCGCTAAATTATTAAAAAATCAGCCCGTGTTTAGCGCCAACAATGCTGCATAACCCGCCCGATAATCTGGATATTGCATTTCAAATCCGGTCATCAACATTGCCTGATTGCTCAGGCGTTTGCCATGTTCTATGGCAGGAACATGTGGGTTAGACGGAATGCGCAACTGCGTTGCAAGCCAGTGCAGCACTTCATATTGGCTGACGGACGCACTATCGGTGACAATATAACAGGGTGCGATTGGCGTTTGATGCAGAACTTTTTGCACCAGCAAAACCAAAAACTTTGCGGCGTCGTCGCGGTGAATGCGATTCGTCCAGCTATTTTGCGCGGGCCAAAGTTCAGGTGTTTTGGCAAGGTTAATCATACGTAAGCGGCCCGGCCCGTAAATGCCTGAAAGCCTTAACACTGTGTGACCGCAGGTTAAATCATTAAGCAGCCGCTCACCTTCCAATAAGCGCTCGCCGCCAAAATCTGCCGCCATTGCTGGCGTGTTTTCATCCAAAACCGCATCGGTTTGCTGACCGTATACGCGCGTGCTGGAAACAAAAAATTCATGCTGTAGTGCGGCATTATTGGCTTGCGTGGCTAGGACATTGCGCAATCCATCCACATAGGCGGCTTGATAATGCGCATCGGTTTGGCCGCTTGCAGCCACACAATAAATAAGCAAGTCAGGTTGAATTTCTTCCAGTTTTTTGAGCGATTCAGGCTGAGTGACATCGGCCTGTAAAATATCAACATTGGCAAGTAGCGTGCAACTGCGCCGCACACCAACAACCCGATGCCCCTTCTGCGCCAATTGCAACGCAACCGTGCTGCCTAAATCACCGCACCCAACGATAAGAATTGTTGCCATGCTCTAGCGGTGCGCCATCAACGTGTTGATATGCGCTGTCGCACTACGCCCCAGCGCATCAAGGGCATAACCGCCTTCCAAAACCGACACGATACGGCCTTCGGCATGCTGTTCTGCCACCAACTTCAATACTTCGGTCACCCATCTGTAATCTTCTTCAATCCACTTCAGTCCGCCCATGCTATCTTCTTGATGGGCATCGAAGCCTGCTGAAATAATCAGCAGTTGCGGTTTATGGCGTGCTAACGCGGGTAACCATTGTTCGTTCACAACTTTACGCAGGGCCGCGCCGTTACTGCCTGCGGCTAATGGTGTGTTGATGATGTGGTCATTGCCGCTGTCAGCGCCACTATATGGATAATAAGGATGGCGAAAGCTGGAACAGAGCATCACGCGCGGATCATCATGAAAAATATCTTCGGTTCCGTTACCGTGGTGCACATCAAAATCTGCAATCGCCACGCGCGTCAGCCCATAATGCGCAATAGCATGTAAAGCGGCCACAGCCACGTGGTTGAAAATGCAAAAACCAGCGGAACTCGCCCGCCCAGCATGATGTCCTGGGGGGCGCGTGTCGCAAAATGCCACCTGCATTTGGCCTGTTATGACTAAATCCACGCCTTTGATGGCTGCGCCAGATGCACGCAAGGTGGCTTCCAAACTATGCACATTCATGGCAGTGTCAGCATCTAACTGCACCAGACCTGTTTTGGGCGACTGGTTAAAAATCCAGTCAATATAAGCTTCTGAATGCGCCCGTGCCAGCACGGCTTTGCTGGCAAGCGGCGCTTCATATTGCGCAAGTTTGTGTAGCAAACCAGCACTTTGTAATGCACGCTCAATGGCCAGCATACGGGCAGGACGTTCAGGATGATTGGCGGTCATTTCATGCTTTAAACATGCGGGGTGGCTAATATAGGCAGTTTTCATTGCAATTGGCTTGATGGCAGCAGGCGCTTTAAATGCAGTCAGTGCGCTAAGTGCTGCGCCCGCACGTAAAAATGTTCTTCTATCCACCGTTAGATAATCCTTTAGTCATGTATAGCAGTATGTGGGCAATCAAAATGATACGCTAAAAATTCACCTTTTTCACAACGGCAACCTCGCTTTTTAAAAGCGCATTACAATTAATGTACTCGGCAATAATGCATCATTTTTGTTGTATGATAAAGCATTCATTTTTGCCAGCTAACGAGCAACATTTGCATAACACAATACGCATTGCCACCTTTAATATACACAAAGGATTAACTCATTTTAATGCTGCTTTTTCATTGCACCAGCAGCGAGAGCTCTTACGTAAGGTACATGCCGACATTGTATTTTTGCAAGAAGTGCGCGATGCGCATCACGGCCACAGCAAGCGCTTTGCTAACTGGCCGACGGCTGGTCAAATGGAGTTTTTGGCGGATGCCGTTTGGCAAGATTTTTCATACGGCAAAAACGCGGTTTATCCTGCCGGGCACCATGGCAATGCACTATTGTCCAAGTTTCCGATTGGGTACACATTTAACCGAGATATTTCCGCGCACAGTACCGAAGAACGCGGCATGCTGCATAGTGAAATTCATATTCCAAATTGGAACGCGCCGCTTCACGCCATTTGTGTGCATTTAGGGCTGTTTGCGCATTGGCGCCGTCAACAATTGATGGCGGTAGCAGAATATATTGAGCAGCATGTGCCGCATGATGCACCTTTAATTATTGCGGGTGACTTTAACGACTGGAGCACGCGTACCGGCCAACAATTTGCCAGGCGCCTGCATTTGCATGAAGTCTTTGAACATCACACAGGAAAGCCTGCGCGTAGCTTTCCATCGTGGTTGCCCTTGCTGCGTCTAGACCGTATTTATGTGCGCGGTTTTCAGGTGAATCATGTTGAAGTGCATGCAGGGCCGCACTTCTTAAAATTATCAGATCACGCGGTACTGACCGCTACACTGAGAAAACTTTAGCGGGTAAATTTAAGTGAATCACTATTTATTGGATGCCTGACCACACGCGATGACCACATTCGTTGATGGAAATCACATACAACTTTTACGCAACGGCACAGAGTATTTTCCTGCCTTAGTGGCGGCGATTGACCAAGCTGAACTTGATATTTACCTACAAACTTACATCTATCAGGCGGATGCCATCGGCGAACTGGTTGGCAATGCGCTCATGCGCGCCGCCAAACGCGGCGTTGCTGTACATGTACTGATTGACGGCTTTGGTAGCAAAGATTTACCGGCCTATTTTATCAAGACACTTGCACACGCAGGCGTGCATATACGCATTTATCGCCCTAAAATTTCACCGTGGACACTCAAAAAAAGCCGCCTGCGGCGCTTGCATCAAAAAATTGTCGTCATTGACAGAAAAATTGGGTTTGTGGGTGGCATCAACATTATTGATGACTTTGACATTCCAGAACCCGCGCCCAATAACGTACCGCCACGCGTGGATTATGCCGTGCGCATTGAAGGTAACCTGATGCCGTTTGTTACGGCAAACGTGCGCAAATTATGGCATCGCATGACATGGACAACAAAGCTGAGCGCGCAATCCCTGCGGCGACGGCGCAAAAATAAAATCTCAACCATGGTAGCGATGCAACCTGCACCCACCGCTGCCACACCAGCAACACCGGTGAAGGCAGCGTTTGTAATCCGCGATAATGTGCTGCACCGCCGCGATATTGAAGAAGCCTATTTAAGCGCCATTCAAAACGCGCATTCTGAAATTATTATCGCTAACGCCTATTTTGTGCCTGGCTGGCGGTTTCGGCGCGCCCTGATGGCTGCGGCCAATCGCGGCGTGCGTGTCACCCTGCTATTGCAAGGCCGAATGGAATATTTTTTGATGTTTGCCACACACGCGTTTTATCACGAATTTTTAAAAAGCGGCATCGAGATTTTTGAATACCATAAAAGTTTTATGCACAGCAAAGTTGCGGTCATAGACGGACAATGGGCCACCGTCGGCTCATCCAACATTGACCCATTCAGTTTATTTTTAGCCCGTGAGGCGAATGTGATTGTGGATGACGCCACGTTTGCAGCCGAATTGCGTTCCGACTTACTTGTGACAATAGAAAACGGCGCCAGCCAAATTTTGCCGCATATTTGGGCACGCGCCAATCTGCTAAAACGCGTCAGTTCATGGCTGGCATTTGGCATGGTGCGACTATTTTTAGACCTGATTGGCAGAAGAAACGAAGAGTGAAAATTTGCTTAAATTTTAAGCAAAATAACATACAACCTTTTTCGATGCTCTGTAAGCTTTGTAAATAAAAGCTCACAGAGCATTTATTTTTTCTCGAGACATTTCTATGCTTGTAAAAAGCAATTTTTAAGACCTACATATGCAATAAAAAACCCGCCAGCTGGCGGGGTTTTTATTGCATTTACCAAAAGATTACTTAGTCACTTTAATCGGCACGTACAAAGTATTTTCACCACGCTGTACCAACACTGCCACAGTTTTACCAGCGGCTACGGCATTGATTTGCTTGTTGAACTGCTCAACACTTTGTGTTTCAGAATTATTTAATCCTAAAATTACATCACCACGGCGAATGCCTGCCTGCGCTGCCGCACCGGTACTTTCAACGACTAACAAGCCATTTTTACCGTTGAGCTTTTTCTTTTGTGCGGCAGTCAGCTCTTTTAGGGTTAAGCCAATTTTATTAACTTCCACTTTCGGCGCTGATTTATTGGATTGCGCAATTTCGTTCGGGTCACTAGGCATTTCACCCACACCAATATTGAGCGTTTTTACGCTACCTTTACGCAGCACTTCCACCGGCACAATTTTACCTGGTTTAGTTGACCCCACCGCACGCGGCAAATCGGCTGAAGTGGTAATCGGCTTGCTATCAAATTTTAAAATCACATCTCCAGCTTCTAAGCCGCCTTTATCTGCAGGGCCATTTTTTTCAACGCCCGCAACCAATGCGCCATTGGTGTTTTTCATGCCAAAAGATTCAGCCAAGTCTTTGGTGATTTCCTGAATGGCAATACCCAACCAACCACGTGTGATTTTTCCGCTGGTTTTTAATTGATTTGAAACATCAATCGCCACATCAATGGGAATAGCAAATGATAAGCCCATTGAACCACCGCTACGGCTGTAGATTTGTGAATTGATGCCCACCACTTCTCCATTTAAATTAAATAGCGGGCCACCGGAGTTGCCTGGGTTGATGGCCACATCGGTTTGAATAAACGGCACAAAATTCTCTTGTGGTAAAGCGCGGCCTTTTGCACTCACAATCCCTGCAGTCATGGTGTTTTCTAAACCAAACGGTGAGCCAATCGCCGCCACCCACTCACCAACTTTCAGTTTAGAAGGGTCACCAATGGTGACTTTTGGTAAACCTGTTGCTTCAATTTTCACCAAGGCCACGTCAGTGCGTTTGTCAGCACCTATGATTTTGGCCTTAAACTCTCGGTTATCAGACAGTTTGACGATAACTTCATCTGCACTGCTCACTACGTGCGCGTTTGTTAAAATATAGCCATCGCTACTGATAATAAACCCCGAGCCCAAAGACTGCGATTTGTAATCAGGTTGGGCCTCACCGTTTTGCCCTGGCATACCAGGCATATTGGGAATGCCGAATCGCCTGAAAAACTCCTGTAACTGCTCATCGCCTTCAGGACCGAATGGCGACACAACACTACTGCCACGCATACTTTGCGTCACACTGATGTTGACGACTGTGGCACCCTGCTTTTCGGCCAGTTCAGTGAAATCTGGCAACTCTTTTGCATAACTGACCGTGTTAAATGTGGCAATGAAAGCCAAACTCATCGCTGCGAACCATTTTTTTAACATCTATTCACCTCTTATATTTTTTTAAAACCCTGAATTTGCACGACACATTTACTATTCGTTTATTTGTGTTCTTTAAATGCTATTGTTTGGGCGCTACTGCAATTTTCAAGTCCTTTTTTGTAATCCGGGACCGGTTCAGCAAAACGCAGTATTTTTGTTTGGTACTTTTTGCTGTACGCAACACCCGTTTGGTCATGACCAATTAAATAGCCTTTAACCCACATAAAACCAAGTAGCAGGCCTAACATTGCCCCCAGCATCACGTAAAACTGATTGCTAAATAAATAATTCGCCAGCACAGTGCCGACTAGCATTGCAACAAGTGGGATGACATATAAGTAGAGCGTGGTGTTCAGCACCGCGCGCTCTTCAATGCCCACGATAACGCTATCACCTACTTTTGCGTTGACGGTGTTTTCTGCAACAAACCCATGCTTGTGATGCCCGAGCAATTTTCCCCAAGTTGCGTTTCCGCAACCACGTTTTTGTCCACACAACCCACAAGCGGTGCGCCGCTCTATTTCTAACGTAGCGTGTTTACCTTCACAAGCAAGGACGACTGCATTTTCTTCTAACATGACATTTGAATGAATAGATTTTGGTTAATTAAATCAATGCGAACGCAATTTTTTAGCATATTTAGATGACGCTATTATTTTACAAATACAACGGCATTGGCAATACTGGCCGCTGTTGCTTCAGGCACTTCGCCCACGGTTGTCACTTGTAAAAAACCGGCTACGCGCGAGTAAAAATTAGTATTGCCTACACTAGATGCACCGGTTTTAGCTTTAGCCCCTTTTGCTAACGGCTCTATAAATAAGGATACCGATGCTAATCCATCAGAAAGAATCACATGTGTCACAGGAAAGTCCTTGCCGCGTACTTTGCGCGCCATTTGCTCGACTTTACGGTAACCGGCGGGCAAATCTTTTAACAGCCAGTGTGGACTTAAACTGCTATCAACATCGGCAGCATTTTCTTCCTCCATCACATAATCTTTATTGGCATCAATTTTAGGTTTAAACCAATCTAAATCCAGCGTATTAAAAAGGTTGATCTGACTAAATCCAATTTGATCGATGGGTTCGTTTTTATGATTGAGGATGACCGATTTCAAAATCAGGCCAAATTCGGTATCTACCCAAAAGTGATGGTGATAACGCAGCTGGTCTTTTGGCGTCAACACAAAAACCTGCGCGTCACGACCGGCAACACGTTCAATAGCACCCGTATTTAGGCGATAATTGGCTTTAATTCTATCTAAATTGGTCGGCAATACGGCTGGGAACATATTATGTCCACGCCGCTTTTCAATCACGATTTTTTCATTTTTAGGGTTATAAATGACCAAATTTTCGCCTTGGCTAAGCACTTCGCGTGGTGCGCCATCTAGCACCACATTTCTTGAGAACTCGTTTTGCCCATCAAACATATGTTTTATTTCAACTGAGCGAGATTGTTTGCCTGAGTTGCAGACAAAAATACCTTGATAACTTAACGCATGTGCAGCTACTGCGGCTTTTTGCAACATTTGCCAAGCAGCGGCATCATCTTCTGCTGCATAACTATTTTGCGTGGTGATGACAAAAAATAAAGCTAAAAAAACGCGCAGTTGCGTGAGTGACTTAAACATCTTTCGAAATTCTTTTCATTACTCTGTATAGCTCGCAGTTTGAATAAAATATGCGCTTGCAGAAGGCGCTGACGATTGGTGGGCGGCTAAGTATTCGGTCGGTATTTCTGCAACTTCACTAACCGCTGGCGCGTTTAACTGTTGCGCAGGCTCAAGCTTGGCCATCTGCATTGAGGTATTTTGATTGGCCACGGGAGTTTGCCACATCATCCAACCCACCACCATCACTGCGGATAAAGAAGCCGCGACTGACCAATATGCGGGGATTTTTTTTGGTAAAGGCTGCACTGTTGTTTCATCCGCCAAAGTTGGTGGTACTTCTTGGTGTATCAACGCAGCATTGGGCGAAAGTACAGTAGGTTCCTGTTCAATTTTTTGCATCAAATCGTGTTTGAAACTGCTGCGCAGCGTGATTGATCCGCGCATCACATCACCAATTAAATGATACTGCGCCCAAGCTTCGCTGACTTCAGCGCTGCTATTGAGTGCCGACAACAAGTGCTTGGCATCATCCGTTGTTACTTCATCATCGATGAATGCTGATAATTGTTCGTTCATAACTTGCCCCTAAACTTCTACCACTTTAATTTTAAATCAATCTTTTTTACAAATCTTGTACGCATTTTAGCTAAGCCGTACTTACCATCTTTTGTTATCCGGTGTATCAAGTAACGGTTTTAATTTCAACGAAATTGTTTCGCGCGCCCTAAAAATACGTGAGCGCACTGTGCCAATAGGACAGCCCATGATGGTTGCAATCTCTTCGTAGCTCAAACCTTCAATTTCACGTAATGTAATCGCTGTGCGCAATTCTTCAGGCAAACTGGCCACCGTGTCATTCACCGTTTGAGCGATTTGCTTGGTTGCCATGGCTGATTCTGGCGTATCGGTGGTGCGTAATTCATCACCATCTTCAAAGTTTTCAGCGTCTTCAATTTCAACGCCCGTGCTAACGGTAGGCCTGCGCCCCATTGCAACTAAGTAATTTTTTGCAGTATTAATACCAATACGATAAAGCCAAGTGTAGAAGGCACTATCGCCCCTAAAATTTGGTAGGGCGCGGTACGCCTTAATAAAAGATTCTTGAACAATATCTTCTATTTCAGACTGATCGCGCACCATACGTGACAACAGTCGCGCCAACTTGCGCTGATATTTATCCACCAGCAAGCCAAATGCACGCTTATCGCCGCGCTGTGCACGAAGCACCAGCTCATGGTCGATTTCACGATTTCCTGATGATATGGGTTGAACCGCCACTACGCGCAGATGTCCTTTTGTTGATGTTGGCTGTTGATTGAGCGCATTAATTTGTGCTTCGTTTAAGTGAATCACCGCGCCGCTTTGGTATGCACTTTTTTTATCAATTTTGTTAACTTTGTCGATATCAGCAGTATAACCTTGCGCCGCCGGCTGTACTAAATTAAGTTGTGTTAATTCTAATATTTTACCAAATTGCATCATGAAGTTTCCTCTCAACATTCACACGAACCACAATTAATGTTTTTTCACCTTTTTTACTAACACGCTTGCCTTTTACAAAGACAGCGATACACTCTCGATAGTTCAACACCTTTGTCAAAGTCTTTTATGCAACAATTTGATGTATTGATTATCGGTAGCGGCCTTGCGGGCTTAACCTTAGCGCTTCGCGCTGCCGCTGATAAAAAAGTATGCATAGTCAGCAAGCGCAGCATCAATGATGCAGCCAGTGACTGGGCGCAAGGCGGCATTTCAGCTGTTTTAAGTGATGACGATTCCATTGAAAACCATGTGCGCGATACACTGGTGGCAGGCGGCGGCCTATGTGATGCAGCCGTCACGAGGATGGTAGCCGAAAATGCAAAAGCATCCATTGAATGGCTAATCGCGCAAGGCGTTGGCTTTACGCGTGAGGCAGATAACAGCGCCTACCACCTAACCCGCGAAGGTGGCCACAGCCACCGCCGTATCATTCATGCGGCCGATGCGACAGGCCATGCGGTACAAACCACGCTTTCAGAAAAAGTAAAACAGCACCCGAATATTACGGTGATGGAAAATCATATCGCGGTAGATTTAATTACCATTGGAAAAATTAACAAACGTAAAGTCGCAAGGCCTAGCAACGCGCCCCATGATAAAAACACTTGCCTGGGCGCCTACGTGCTAGATAAAAGCACAGGCAAAGTCATTACCATTGCCGCACAAAATACGGTATTAGCCACCGGTGGCGCAGGTAAAGTCTATCTTTACACCACTAATCCTGATGTCAGCACGGGCGATGGCATTGCCATGGCGTGGCGTGCCGGTTGTCGTGTGGCGAATATGGAGTTTATCCAGTTTCACCCTACTTGTTTATACCACCCACATGCGAAATCGTTTTTAATCTCTGAAGCCGTGCGTGGCGAAGGCGGCCTGCTCAGATTGCCCGATGGTACGCGTTTTATGCCAGACCATGACGCACGTGAAGAACTCGCGCCACGCGATGTGGTGGCGCGTGCGATTGACTTTGAAATGAAAAAGCGCGGGATTGATTGTGTTTACTTAGATATTACTGACAAGCCACTAAGTTTTATTCAAGCGCACTTTCCCAACATTTACAAACGCTGCCTAAGTTTTGGCATTGATATCAGCAAAGTGCCGATCCCTGTGGTGCCTGCCGCGCATTACACGTGTGGCGGCGTGATGACCGACGACAAAGGTCGCACTGACATCCAAAACCTCTACGCCATCGGTGAAACCGCTTGCACCGGCTTGCATGGTGCCAATCGCCTTGCCAGCAACTCGCTTTTAGAATGTCTGGTGTTTGGCAAGGCAGCCGCTGACGATATTTTGAGCCAGCCCGCCAAAACTTCGCCACTACTGCCGTATTGGGATGAAAGCCGCGTGACCGATGCCGATGAAGAAGTGCTGATTACGCATACGTGGGATGAATTGCGCCGTTTTATGTGGAACTACGTGGGTATTGTGCGCACCGACAAGCGTTTGAGCCGCGCGCTACATCGCATTCACATGTTGCGCGACGAAGTGCATGAATTTTATAGCAATTTTAAAATCAGCAACGATTTAATCGAACTGCGTAATTTACTGCAAGTGGCTGAACTCATTGTTGAAAGCGCCATTTCACGCAAAGAAAGCCGCGGCCTGCATTACAGCAAAGACCACACCAATTTAGAAGCTGAGCCTATTCCCACCGTGCTTGAACCTTCCAACTATTACAGCCTGCTGGACCGCGAACATGGCCACCAAAGACCGCACGTAGATGCGTGATGTTATTGTAGGCGCGACAATTCATCGCGATTGCACCCTTGTTTCGCGACCGGGCGTCGCTCCTACATGGGCGTTTTCAATAAAAATGCTTCACCTTGCTTTTATCATTTTCTGCTTATTATTTGCTACGGTAAGTCGCTCCGAAGAAGCCCGCTACATCGTGACCTATGTTTACGATGGCGACACGGTAAAACTGCACCCCATCAACACTTTCAGCAAAAAAAATGACTTTAAACTGCGCATTACCGACATTGATGCGCCAGAACGCAATCAGCCCTTTGGCCAAAAATCGCGCCGTGCGCTCATTAAGCTTTGCCAAGGCCACAATGTGATTGCCACCACAAAAGTCATCGCCAAAGATCAATATCAACGTGCATTAGGCAAATTACAATGCAATGGCGCAGATGCGAGTTTACATTTGGTGAACCTTGGTCTTGCTTGGTATAACAGCAAATACGCAAATGACGTTGCGCTTGAGCGCGCAGAGATGAACGCACGTACGCAAAAATTAGGGCTTTGGGCCGATGAAAAACCGATTTCGCCTTGGGCTTGGCGGAGATTACATCAGCGCAATTGAAGTCTACAAAAAGTGTATTTAAAAGCCCTTTTTTAACGCCAACCTTTTTCGATGCTCTGGAAGCCTTGTAAATAAAGGCTTCCAGAGCATAAAAATTTTCTCGGGCGTTTCAAGACTAAAATTGAAATGAAAATTAGTAAGCATTTTTACTTGAAATCTTAATTTAATAAATCGATGGAGTCTGACACCATCGATTTACTTTGACCCCATTGATTTACTTTCACAAAAATTACCATCTGACCGTCATTCCCTCGTAGGCGGAAATCCAGCCAAACCACATGTCTTGTTTTGTTACTTTTAGCCGCCACTTTAATACGTCATATTACCTAGATTATGGCCTTCGCCAGAATGACGATGATGTAATGGATTACGTAAGGCTTACTCCTCCACTTTAGGTATGCCTTGATAACGGTTTAATGCGGACGGTAAGGGTTGATCCGCTCTTTGAATCTCACTTGCTTCAGTAGGAGTTGCCGCATCGCTTGCCACTTTGTTTTTACCCGCATCAAACCGCCAGTTCAAACTAAACCACACGCCTCTAGGCGCACTGGGCGATATAAAGTTGGTACTGAGCCAGTCATTCGAGTTATGGTTATAGCCATCTGGGCCAATGGCACCGTATATGGAAGGTGAGAATGGATTGCGCCCTAAACGCCCTGCACTAAAAAACTCTTTATCAAATAAGTTATTAACTAGCATGGTTGCTGTCCATTCAGGTGTTAACTTATAGCTGGTTTGTAAATTAAACGTCGCATAGCCTGGCACCGTGCCAGGATTATTGGATGGCTGCCTAGCCTCAGTAACTTCACCGACGCCAGCTTTGAAGAATGTTCGGTATTGCGTTACGCCTACCCGATGTTGGTTATTTTCATTACCACGCACATAACTTGAAGAATGCGCAACGGCCGTTAACCCTACTTGCCATTTCGGTGTTAGGTCGTAGCTCACCGTAGCATTAAGGTTATGCAAAGGCACTCCTGGCATACGGTCACCTGGTTTGACGCGAATTGCATTCAATCCATAATAGGAGTCGAAAACGAAACTACTGCTGTTATCGTTATTTAACATAGTAAAGCCATCTTGAAAGGTAGCTTCCGTTAGGCCGTAATTCAGGCTAAAGCCAACTCTATCTTTTTTACCGCTAAGCCCTGCCTCAATACCGCGGCGGCGGGTTTTACCAACATTATCAAAAAAGCCTTGGCTGTTGCCTGCCGCGATAAAGTAAATATCGTCTTTCAAATCGGTTTGGTAGGCGCCTAAGTTCCATTGCACGCTATCTCCAATGGTGCCACGCATGCCGATATCATAAGTAGTCGCTTTAATTTGTTTAAGGTATGGGTCGCCCGATAACGTAGTCGGTAAGGTACACTGGCGATTTTCAACAATACTTTTTGGCAGCAAAGCTGGAACGGAATTCCCATCAGGGTCAGTCGTTAAATAGCCTGCATTTACAAGCGTATGGTCTAAGGCACAACCTAGCTCAATCACACTAGGCGTCCGCGCCCCTTTTGCCCAATTAGCATAAACATTCAGATTCTCTTTCGCCTGCCAAGTAGCACCGAATTGTGGGTTAAAGGAGTAATAACTAAACTTCTCAGTTTCCGCCGCATCGAGTGGGGCACTTAGTAATGGATTGGCATAGTTTCTGGGTACATTTGTGCAATCGCCATTCGGACAAACGTTAAAATTACTGGGTACACCTAATAAATCACCTACACCAAAATTTGCCGCACCATACCTTGCGGCAATTTTGTTTTTCGTCTGCGTTTCGTTGTAGCGGCCAGAGGCATTAAAGTGCCAAGTTTTGACTGGTGTCCAGGTTTCACTAAAATAAATGCTTTTGGTGGTATTGCTGCCACTGAAGTCATTATTGGGCAAGTTAATATCAGCCCCTGTAAATTGTGGGTGGGCTAAATCGGGGGCTAAAAACGCTCTACGGTTTGCATCTAAAAAGCCTAATTGACTGGTGTTGCTGTAGTCTGCATTTGCAGCATCAATCGAAATGCCGACCATAAATTTATGCTGTTCTAAATTCCAATTCAATTGCAGGGAGGCGCCATCAACGATTTGATTAATATTATTATCCGTAAACACGGCCGTTGGCGTGCCTTGCACCACGCCAGGCTGTCCACCATATGCGCCATCGATTGAAATGGGGTTTCCATCTGCATCGACTTGTGCATATGCACCAGAGCCTCTAGGAAAATTCACATTGTTATCCGCTTGTGTTTGGCTACATGCAGCCTGGTTTACTGGCGCAAGTAGCAATACATGGTTTTTGTAAATTTTATTTACTCCAGGACTAACTTCTTTCTGACTATAAAAATAATCACCAAAACCTGTGCCATCTAGTACTGGAGCACCAACAGCAGAATAAGGCACTTGTGCAGAGAAATCTACAAAGTTAGCACGGTAGCTCGCCTCATTAAAATAAGTTGGATCTGGATCTCCAGTATCTGGCGGGGGAAGTGGAGTATTTCTCTTGTAAACCATCGCCGCTAGAAAGTTTTTCTGGGTCTCGAAATTGTATCGATAACTGGCAACGACCGCGTCTGGCAAGGCCGCATTGAGCGCGCCGGTTGGCAAGTCAGCAGAATTATAGCCATTCAAGATATAGGGATGGTTGTATATTTCGACACCCGTAGGCGGCCCTGTCATTTCAATAGGGAGTACATAGTAATCGGGTAAACCATATGCGTTGGTGCTGTTAAATAGACAGGTAAACTCCTCTGCAAGTTTGCCATTAACTGGGTCAGCCGCCTTGGGTAAATTACGAGCATATGCAGTATCACCATAATCCGTAAACACATCCGCACCAATTGCATGACGTTTGCTATTACGTCGATACGCCTGCCCTGTAATACTAAAATTATCATTTACCTGAAAGGCGCTCGAGAGTTGGTATTGTTGCAGCTTATTTTTAGTGGTGTCGGGTGAGCTATACACACTGGTGCGGTTTTGTGCATACATCTCGCTAGGCAATAAGCCATTGCCGACTAAATCGGTTTGTACCAGTAATGTGCTTAGGTTGAGGTCGAGCTTTTCGCCACGGTAACTGCCTTTACCAAAGAACTGGTTGACCTTACTAGGTGAATTTTGTCGCCAACCATCTTCTAAAAAGAAGTTGCCTGCACCAAATAAAGCAAAGGTACCGTTGTTGATACCGCCTTCCACTTGTAGCTGTTTACGCCCATAAGAGCCTGCGAGAATTTCTGCATCCACGCCTTCATTATTAAAACCATCTTTGGTTTTAAGAGTAAATGCACCGCCTAATGTGTTTAAACCAAATATCGGGTTTGAGCCGGGAAATACATCCACGCCTGCAATCGCGTTCATGGGTATCATGTCCCAGTTCACCACATCGCCAAATGGTTCATTCACGCGAATGCCATCTAAGAACACACTTAAGCCTTGCGGCGTACCAATTTGCGGGCCTGCGGTAAAGCCTCGGTAGGTCACATCCATCATAAACGGATTGCCTTGGTAGTCATTCACGTTGACGGACTGCAGTTTTTTATTCATCAAGTCAGTAAGACTTAGTGAATGCGATTCTTTAATCTGTTTCGCACTAATGCTTTGTACATTGCCTGGGATTTCTTCTTTGGTTAAACCTAAGCCAGGTAGTGGGCCAATCTCATGAAAGCGTTTGGCGCGCACTTGGATTTTGTCAAGCTTGAACTCTTGGTCTTCTACCTTTTGTGTTGCGCGTTGAATGTAAATGGTGGTGTCGTTCAGTTTAGCTTCTAGCCCCGTGTTGCTTAGTAGCGTTTGCAAGGCTTGTTTACGTGTCATGTTGCCATTAAGCGCTGGTGCGTTTTTGCCAGACACTAAAGCATCGTTAAAGGTAATGTTGAGGCCGATTTTTGCGCTTAGCGCTTTAAGCGCAGCAGATAGCGGTTGCGCTGGCTGGTTTAGGCTTACCTTGCTGCTTAATATTGCGTCTTCTTGCGGTAGGTTGGTATTTAGCTCTGCTGCATACCCCATGGGGGTGAATACGCCAAGGGTATTAAAACAGGCCGCCACAGCGGTGCTAAGCAATAAGCGTCTACATACAATGTGTTTGGACTTTTTCAACGGGGTATTCCTCAAATAAACTGACGTAACACTGTATTAATGTTTGAGAAATCAAAACCCTGATGTTGAAAATAAAAAATAATTGGAATAAATTATTTCTGCGATTGAATAATGGTACTTTCAGTCGTTTGTTTTATTGCGACATTGGCAATTTTTGGCAATGTGTTGATAAACGTTTCTGTGTCTTTTACCTGAAATACCGCGCTGATGTTGTCTTGTAACTTGCCATACACAATGACGTTTTTCTGGCGGTATCTGGAAAGCACTTCGGCCACCTCTAGCATGCCTGCCTGATTAAACACGATGGTACCTGTGGCAAATTTAAAGTAATCGGCCGCTTGTGCATTTTTAGGTTGCACCGCTTGGCCGTTGGGGATCTCTGCTACCTGGCCATTTTGCAGCAGAATTTTACTGCCGTCTGCTTTAGATTCCACTTCTACTTTGCCGTGGTCTACACTCACACGCACCAACTGGCTAAGTTTATTTACGGCAAATCGTGTACCTAATACGGTAATTTTGGCGGTGTTGGTTTCTACAACAAAGGGTCGGTTAGCGTCTTTTTCTACGTTAAAAATCGCCTCGCCTTTGAGCAAATCAATATGGCGCTGATGACGATAATAAGTAACTTGTATTTGGCTGCTGGCGTTAAGCGTGATTTGGCTGCCATCTTCTAAGCCTTGCGTAACGATTTGTGCCGTGTTGCTTTGGCTCGCTAGTTGCATGGTTGGCGCCGTTTGCCATTGTTGATATTGCTGATAGCCGATTAAACCCGCAAAGGCAAATACCATGCAGGCGCTAATTGCGCCCAACGTATTTTTGATTTTTTTTGTACGTTTGCTTTGGTGAATACGCTGATTTTCTTGCTTTGCATGTCTTGCATCGGCTAACTTTTGCAGTTCGTCAACTGAATCTATGCCAATCCATGCTTCGCTAATGCTGGCGTATTCTTGCTGATGCTGCGGGCTTTGCATAAGCCATGCTTCAAATTGAGTACGCTCTGCGGAATCTGGCGCGGCTTCTTGCATGCGAATAAACCATTTTGCTGCAGTTTTGCTAAGTGCAGAATTACTTGTAAAAATACTGCTACTCATGCGAACAATAACTGCTGTCTTGCCGCTCGAATATCTAACAAGGCGCGAATTAAATGGCGCTCTACCATATTAAGACTAATGCCAAGTTGGGCGGCAATGCTGGTTTGGCTTTGACCTTCAATACGAAACTGTATAAAAACCTCGCGGCAACGCGGCGGTAAATCTTGAATAATTTGCGTAAGTAATTCTAGCCTTTGTTTTACATCTGCTAAATGCTCGGCCGATGGCGTTGTAGCCTGAATAAATTCATGCGATTGCTGGTATTCTAGAACGTGAGTATCTTTACGATATTTTTCTAGTAATAGGTTTTGCACAATCGTTTGGAAATAAGCCTCGGGTTGCTGGTGGCGATTAGGGTTGCGAGATAATGCAAAGCGCAAAAAACCATCATGCAAAATATCATGCGCTTGATGCTTACAATGGGTTTTACGCGTGAGCTTGGGCAGCAAAGTAAGGTAGGCCCAATGTAGGTCTATGCCGCTCCAGAATATATTGTCGAATTCGACACTTGCTAATTTCATTGCTGCCCACCAAGTAATTTTCATCTAACAGCATGTTTTTTTGACGTTAAATTTAGAACTTAGCGCAAAAATAAATGTGTTTTGCTGATTATTTATTAAATTGGATTCAAACTGACTAGGGGCAGATAAATCAAATTGAAGTTTAATCTACCAAGATTGCAAAAACAATCTATTTTGTAATTGTTACTTGCGTTGTAAAAAGTAAGTCATTTGCCAGATAAAACTATTTGCTGGCATCTATTACTAGCTTTAATTGTAATCTACCGTATAATGCACTTTCCCTATGCCAACCAATCTGCGTAGCGGTCACTTAACTTAAATCTTTCTGATTTTTCAAATCACGCTAAAGATAAAACTTTGCCTTCCTCGATTGGTGTTGCTTCAAACGTGATAGGTCGGCTCAATTCCTAGCTGGAGCTATATACATTGACAACTGAAACACACCCTAATTTTAACGAATTAGGCCTGATTGAACCCATTCTACGTGCGATTAACGACGCAGGTTACACTACTCCAACCCCTATTCAAAGCAAAGCTATACCGCTTGTATTAAGCGGTGGCGATTTACTCGCCGGCGCGCAAACCGGCACGGGCAAAACCGCTGGCTTTACGCTGCCAATTTTGCATTTACTCAGCCAAAAACCGCCGGTTACAAAAACGACAGGCCGACCACGCTGTTTAATGCTGACACCTACGCGTGAACTTGCCGCGCAGATTGAAGAATCCGTGGGGACTTATGGTAAATATTTGCCACTGACTTCTACCGTGATTTTTGGCGGTGTGAACGCCAACCCGCAAATTGCACGGCTCAAAAAATCGCTTGATATTCTCGTGGCCACCCCTGGCCGTTTGCTTGATCACGCGGGCGAGAAGCATGTTGATTTGTCAGGCGTTGAAATTTTAGTGTTAGATGAAGCTGACCGTATGCTAGACATGGGCTTTATCCGTGACATTAAAAAAATATTGGCGATGCTGCCTAAACAACGCCAGAATTTGTTGTTCTCCGCAACCTTCTCTGACGAAATCAAAGCACTTGCCGATGGCCTATTACATAACCCAGGCTTTGTTGAAGTGGCGCGGCGTAATACTGCTTCTGAATTGGTTGAGCAAACCGTGCACATGGTGGCGCAAGGCCATAAACGCCAATTGATGAGCCACCTCATTCAACAAAACGACTGGAAGCAAGTGCTGATATTTACCCGCACCAAACACGGCGCAAACCGTTTAGCAGAAAAACTGGTTAAGGATGGAATTCAATCTGCCGCGATTCACGGCAACAAAAGCCAAGGTGCACGCACCAAAGCCCTGGCACAGTTTAAAGATGGCACCATGCGCGTATTAGTGGCAACAGACATTGCCGCACGCGGTTTGGATATTGACCAGTTACCGCAAGTGGTGAATTTTGAGTTGCCTAACGTGCCTGAAGACTACGTGCATCGGATTGGTCGTACCGGCCGCGCGGGCAGTAGTGGTGCGGCAGTTTCTCTGGTGGATCGTGAAGAATTGAAACTGCTGAAAGACATTGAAAAACTGATTAAGCGCGAGATTCCAAAAGTGCAAGTGGAAGGCTTTACGCCATCGGACAAACCAGAACCTGAAGCCCCACGCTCTACCCAACCGCATGGCAGACCGCCACGCGGTCATGGACAAGGGCAGCAACAGCGTAAATCAAAAGCAGCCAATGCTGAAGGCGTAGCCGCCAATGCAGGGCCTTATGCCAATAAAAACCAGAACAGAAACAAAAATCATGCGCCACGCAATGGTCAACCACCGGTTAGAAACCAGAGAACCTATGTGGAAGAAAGCATTTTAATACAAGGACAGCCACCAAAACCGCAAGGTCAGCCGACCAAAAACCTGTCAGAGGCGGCACGTCATCAATCGATGCCGCAAACAG
>ENA-UPXM01000667-UPXM01000667.1-activated-sludge-metagenome-genome-assembly--contig:-NODE-667-length-48238-cov-5.539340_pt1 | contig 48238 bp, 50 predicted proteins | sample MGYA00238178_ERZ772708 | MGnify/ENA primary metagenome ERZ772708 (study PRJEB29002, sample SAMN05720212) | activated sludge metagenome | isolation source: anaerobic digester from wastewater...
TGTCTTCTCTAATTTCTTGCTCCAAAGATTTGATAGCTTTTGGCAAAACCGTTGTTGGGTCAAAATAGAAATTCTTTTCGGTAGTGTTTTCGACAACTTTAATTCTTGTTTTAAGCGAAACTAATTCTAAAAACTGTTCGTTGTCTGATTGATTGATGAAACTTGTTTGTTCTGCACTTGCTGCATGGTTTTGATTTAGAAATCCTAAAGAAACCATTCCGATTAAAATGATTGTTTTCATGATGATTGATTTTGATGATTGATGATTAATTCTTCTACAAAGATATATAAAAAGGTATTTGGTTTTACATAGTACTATTTTATTAACTAAAATTTAACATTTGAACAATTTGATTAAGATTATCCAATATATCAATTAGACGAAGCACTTTTTGATTTGTAACACAAAAAGAAAGAAACTTTAATTTACACCATAAAAAAACCACGGCAGTGCCGTGGTTGTCATTATTTCATTATAAATAAGTCATTTAACTATTTAAATAATTCATTACATTCATTCTAATGCGTTCATGAATGCTTTCAATATTGGCTTTTTCAAACGGTTCGCCCAATATGTTTTCATACAATTCGATGTAGCGATCAGAAACATTTTCGATATACTCCTCGCTCATATCAGGAATTTGTTGTCCTTCCTTTCCTTGAAAACCATTAGCAATTAACCATTGCCTAACAAATTCTTTAGATAATTGTTTTTGTTGTTCACCATTATTTTGGCGTGATTGATAGTCTTCAGCATAAAAATATCTTGAAGAATCAGGTGTATGAATTTCATCAATTAAAACAATTTTTCCCTCTTTTGTTTTTCCAAATTCATATTTTGTATCTACCAAAATCAAACCTCTATTATAAGCGATTTCTGTTCCTCGTTGATATAAAGCTCTTGTATATTGTTCTAAAACAATATAATCTTCTTTAGAAACAATACCATTTTCTAAAATTGATTCTCTTGAAATGTCTTCATCATGTGAACCATTTTCGGCTTTGGTAGTTGGCGTAATAATCGGTTCGGGAAACTTATCGTTTTCTTTTAATCCTTCAGGCATAGCTACACCGCAAATCGTTCTTTTCCCCGCAGCATATTCTCTGGCTGCATGTCCAGAAAGGTAACCTCTGATTACCATTTCTACTTTAAAAGGCGTACACAAATGCCCAATAGCAACATTTGGGTCAGGTGTTGCAATCAACCAGTTGGGTACAATATCTTCCGTCAATTGCATAAATTGAGTGGCAATTTGGTTTAAAATTTGTCCTTTGTATGGAATTCCTTTTGGCAAAACGACATCAAAAGCTGAAAGTCTATCAGTAGCAATCATGACCAATAACTCGTCATTGATGTTATAGACTTCGCGAACTTTGCCTCTATAAACTGATTTTTGGTTTGGGAAATCAAAATCTGTAGTAGTGATTGTATTCATTATATAATGTTGTGTTGTTGTTTTACAAAAGTACTTTGTTTACCATTGTTAAACAATATCAAAAATAAAAAAAGGAAAAATAAACTTTCTCCTTTTAATCATCATCAAAAATAAAATTGACTACTTAAATCTTATATTATAAGTTACTCCAACTCCAACAGATTGTAAATTAGTATTATTTTGAGCAATAGTGTTTTGATAAAATGCATAAATATTCCAATCTCTATTATGATAACCAAGATGTGGATTTAGATACATTCCTCCTTCATTATTATCAACATTTGATAAAAACCCATACCCTAAATCTGTACCGATAAATATGCCGCTTTTAGTAAAATAATATCGTGCAAAACCTGCAACAGGAATTATTCCAAAATCATCAAAATCGTTTTTAGCAAAATAATGTGTATAACCCGAAGCTAATCCAATTCCAAAATTAGGGTTAAATAAATATTGCCCTCTTAAATCTAAACCCAAATTAAATGTAGAAAAATTGCTAGCATCTCCAACTGGTATTCCGGCGGTTATACCCGCTTTAAGCCAAGAATTATTTGGAGTAATATCAATTTCGTTTTGTTGTGCAAAAATGAAGTTAATACTAACCAATCCGATAAATAAAAATAGCTTTTTCATAATGTTTGTTTTTATATGTTTATGTTACAAATTTCAATAAAACCAATACATAAGTATTTACAAGATTTTTACAGAAATTTATAGAATTAAACCATTTACAAATCTACTTTGCTGAAAATCAACAAAAAAACCAATTACAGAAGCAATTGGCTTTTTATTAAATGTATTTCAAAAACATCTATTTAATCATGATTCTCTATACTTTTATAAGCATCGATAACTTTTTTCACTAATCTGTGGCGAACAATGTCTTTATCATCCAAATAAATTATCCCAATGCCTTCAATATCTTTCAATACTAAAATGGCTTCTTTTAAACCAGATATTGTTCTTCTTGGTAAATCCACTTGACCAGGATCGCCAGTAATGATAAACTTAGCATTTTTACCCATACGTGTCAAAAACATTTTCATTTGATTGTGCGTAGTATTTTGAGCTTCGTCTAAAATTACAAAAGCATTATCCAATGTTCGACCACGCATGAAAGCTAATGGTGCTATTTGAATAATTCCTTTTAAGAGGTAATCTTCCAGCGTTTGTGGAGGCAACATATCGCGCAATGCATCATATAAAGGTTGCATATACGGATCGAGTTTTTCTTTCATATCACCCGGAAGAAAACCTAGATTTTCACCAGCTTCAACCGCAGGACGTGTTAGTATAATACGTTTTACTTGTTTTTCTTTTAAAGCTTTTACTGCTAGCGCAACACCAGTATAGGTTTTTCCTGTACCTGCTGGTCCAATTGCAAAAACCATATCGTTTTTTTCAACATATTCTACCAATTTTTGCTGATTTGGCGTTAATGCTTTAATTAGCTTTCCTCCTATTCCATGCACCAAAATCTTATCACTGTTTGGCATTCGTTGCTCTTCATTAGAATCACTTTGAATTACTCTGTCTATAACATTGGTATCTATATTATTGTAGCGCGTAAAATGAAGCATTAGTCGGTTGAACCGCTTTTCAAACTCGTCGAGCTCTTCTTTTTCACCAAAAGCCTTTAAAGTTGTACCTCGAGCTACAATCTTTAGTTTTGGATAATATTTTTTGATCGTTTCAAGATGTGTATCTTGAGCACCCCAAAATTCTTTTGGAGCGATGTCGTGTAATTCAATGATGCGTTCGTTCAAAAGCGTAAGTATTAAATTAATTTTTTTGCTAAAAATAAATTAGCTTTGCATTCAAATTTAATCAAATAAAAGATTAGGTTTTTCTATTTTTGGAATCAATTTCAATGAAGTTATAAACAATCAATGTCAATAATTACTTTAACAACAGATTACGGATTGAAGGATCACTTTGTTGGTGCTTTGAAAGGGAAAATTCTAACCGAGTTTCCCGAAGCACAAATTGTAGATATTTCACACGATATTGATTTGTTTAATATTTCTGAAACCAGCTACATTATCGGTGCAGCCTACTCTAGTTTTCCAAAAGGAACGGTGCATTTAATTGGTGTTGACATCGAAATTAGCAAAGAAACTACCCAACATATTGCCATGCAATGGAATGACCATTACTTTATTTGTGCTGACAATGGTATTTTGAGCATGTTGATTGAAAAAATAGTACCTCAAAAAATAGTTGCTATCAATATTCACGACCGTTTGCACACGGATGCGTCTGAATTGGACGTTTTTATAATGGTTGCTGTTCATTTGGCAAAAGGTGGATTATTAAACGTTATTGGAAAAGAAATAAAATCATTAAAGGAAGCTACTGATTTAAAACTTATTGTTTCTGAAAATCAATTGAAAGGTTTTGTGATATATATTGACCATTTTGGTAATGCTGTAACTAACATTACCAAAAAAATGTTTTTGGAACAAAGCAAAGGTCGAAATTATGAAGTGCGTTTTAAAAACAAAGTAATTAAAACCATTCTCGCTAAATATTCTGATATTGGGAAAAACAAACCCCGAAATTTAAAAGAGTTTGAAAGCGAAAAATTAGCGATATTTAATGATGCTGATTTCCTAGAAATCGCCCTTTATAAAAGTAATCCGAAAAATTCTGGCTCAGCTTCGTCTTTGCTAGGTTTAAGTTTTCGTGACACTGTAACTATTGATTTTTATTAACTCTATAATCTGAAAAGCTAAAAAATGTTCATACGCATAGTAAAAATGAGTTTTCATCAGGAAAATATTTCAAAGTTCTTGGAAAACTTCGATTTAATGAAAGAAAAAATACGAAACTCCGAAGGAAATCGTTATCTAGAATTATATCAGGACAAAAACAATCCGTGTATTTTTTTCACTTATAGTTTTTGGGAAACCGAACAAGATTTGGAAAACTACCGACAATCGGCTTTATTCGATGAAGTTTGGACATTTACCAAGAAACTATTCAACGATAAACCAGAAGCTTGGAGTGTGGATAAAATAGTAACTTTAAAATAGTTTAATTAAAGTTTAAAATGTATGATTTGGTTAGATTTTGTTTCCTTTTTGAACAAATTTAAACTTTTAAACAAAAAATATATAAATGAAATCAATCGCATTACGAGAAATAAAATCCTTTTTTGGTTCACCCATAGGTTATTTGGTAATCGCCATTTTTCTTTTACTCAACGGATTATTCCTATGGGTTTTTGATGGCGAATACAATATATTACAAAGTGGTTTTGCCGACTTAACACCTTTCTTCACACTTTCGCCTTGGATATTGATTTTTTTAATTCCAGCAGTCACTATGAGAAGTTTTTCGGATGAAATCAAACAAGGAACCATTGAGTTATTACTAACAAAACCTTTGTCGGTTTGGCAGATTGTAAACGGAAAGTTTCTTGGTGCCTTTTTACTCATCATTTTTGCAATTATTCCAACGTTTATCTACGTTTACGTAATTTCATCTTTAGGTTTACCAGCCGGAAATATCGACTTAGGAAGCATCATGGGTTCATATTTTGGATTATTATTTTTAGTAGCAGCCTATACTTCTATTGGCATCTTTACTTCTACACTTTCCGAAAATCAAATTGTATCGTTTATACTATCGGTATTCTTGTGTTTTTTATTCTATTATGGATTTGAAGGAATTGCGAATCAAGTAAAAGGTTTTGAAGATGAAATTGCTCGCATTGGAATGGATTATCATTTTAAAAGCATGGCGCGTGGTGTTATTGATACACGAGATGTGATTTATTTTTTGAGTATTTCTTTTTTATTTTTAACAATGACGGTTTATAAACTAAAAGCTTTAAAATCTTAATCTGATGAAAGTACAATTGATAAAAAAAACAGCTTCTGTCCTACTCATTGTTGTTGGAATAAACATAGCCAGCCATTTTGTTTTCAAACGATTTGACTTAACTGCGGATAAACGCTATACACTTTCGGAAACATCGTTGAAGATTATTGATGAAGTTACCCAACCTTTGTATGTTGATGTTTTCTTAGAAGGAAATTTCCCAGGAGAATTTAAAAAACTACAAACGGAAACCCAACAATTATTAGAAGAATTCAAATCTAAAAATCCTAACATCATTTTTCAATTTGTCAATCCGATGGAAGACGAAGAAGTGGATAAAGATGTCCTATTTCAATCGTTTATGGAACGTGGATTAACACCCGTTAACGTTACTCTAAACGATAAAGGACAACAAACACAAGAAGTAGTTTTTCCTTGGGCAATAGCTACTTATGGCGACAAAAGCGTGAAAGTACCGTTGTTAAAAAACATGATTGGCGCTTCAACTGCCGAGAAAGTAGTAAGCTCTGTGCAACATCTAGAATATGCTTTTGTCAATGCTTTCAACACCGTTTCCAAAGAAAAACAAAAGAAGATAGCCATCCTAAATGGAAATGGTGAACTAGAAGATAAATACATCGCCGATTTTGCTCGAAGTGTTAAAGAGAACTATTACATCGGACCATTCACTTTAGATTCTGTAGCAAAACAACCAACAGAAACTTTAAAGTATTTAAAAAAATATGATTTAGTCGTTATTGCCAAACCAACCGAAGTTTTTACCGATGCTGAAAAACAAGTCATAGACCAATACGTCATCAACGGTGGAAAAACCATTTGGTTAATGGATCAGGTAAACATGGAAATGGACAGTTTGATGCAAACAGGTGAAAATCTTGCCTTTCCTAGAGATTTAAACCTTAACGATATGTTTTTCAAATACGGAATACGAATCCAACCCGATTTGATTAAAGACGTTATGGCAACACCTATTTCTTTGGCTACTGGCGATAAAGGAAGTGCCACACAATACACCCAATTTCCATGGATGTTTTCTCCAATGATTTACCCAAACTCAAAAAATCCGATTGTTAGTAACTTGGACGGCATAAAATTTGAATTTGCAAGCCCAATTGAACTACTCAAAAATGATATTAAAAAAACAGTATTATTGACTTCTTCCCAATATTCAAAATTAGTTGGAACACCAACCGAGGTAAATCTGAATATGGTAGAAGAACGACCAGAACAAAAGGAATTTGAAGGCAATGGTAATTATCCTGTAGCCGTTTTGCTAGAAGGAAAGTTTCATTCCGTATTTGAAAATAGAGTCTTGGCGTTTAAAGAAGCTAGTTTTTCAAATTCAGGAAAAGACAGCAAAATGATTGTCATTTCGGATGGTAATGTCATCAAAAACCAACTCGACAAAAACTACCAACCGCTCGAACTTGGTTTTGACAAATGGACAAACACCTTGTATGCCAACAAAGAATTTATGCTCAATTGTGTTAACTACCTCCTAGACGACAACGGACTTATCAACATTAGAAGCAAAGAAGTAGATTTACCAATGCTCGATAAAGAAAAAGTATATGCCCAATATACCACATCACAAATCATAACCGTTGGCTTACCGCTAGTTGTACTGCTTCTTTTTGGTGTTTTATTTACCATTTTACGCAAGAGAAAATACAGCAAGTAATGTTAATAAAAAACTTTTCAAAATCTATTAGTTTAAGATATATTTGTAAAAATTAAAGTTATATGAAATCGGACTTAAAAATGAGTTTGCGTAAGCAAACACAGTTAAAGAAAAGCGGTACCATATAACAGCTAAAAAAATAAATACTTACATATGAAATTTATAGTTTCGAGTTCATACTTATTAAAACAACTTCAAGTGCTTGGAAGTGTTATCAATAGTAGCAATACGTTACCAATTCTTGATAATTTTCTATTTGAATTAGATAATAACACACTAACCGTTTCGGCTTCCGATTTAGAAACCACAATGTCTGCTACTTTAGAAATCGATTCTAGTAGCGAAGGTAGTGTTGCCGTTCCTGCGAAACTTTTATTAGATATTTTAAAAACATTCCCAGAACAACCCTTAACGTTTACTGTTGAAGAAAACAGTACGATTGAAATTAGTTCAAACTCTGGAAAATATGCTATTGCTTATGCTCCAGGAACTGAATTTCCAAAAGCACAAGTAATCGAAGAACCATCGTCAACACTTGTTCCTGCCGATGTTTTGGCAACAGCTATTAGCAAAACAATATTTGCTGCCGGAAACGATGATTTACGTCCAGTAATGAGCGGTGTATTTTTTCAATTTTCTCCCGAAGGATTAATATTTGTAGCTACTGATGCTCACAAATTGGTGAAATATGCAAGAACGGATGTAAAAGCTTCTGAGGTAGCTGATTTTATCATGCCAAAAAAACCTTTGAACATTCTAAAAAGCATTCTTGGAGCAACAGATACCGAAGTAAAAATTGATTACAACGATTCGAATGCTACTTTTTCTTTTGATAATTATGTATTGATGTGTCGCTTAATTGATGGGAAATATCCAAACTATGAAGCCGTTATTCCAAAAGAAAATCCAAATAAATTAATGATTAACAGAAACTTGTTTTTAAGTTCTGTGCGTCGTGTAGCAATCTTTTCAAACAAAACTACGCACCAAATTCGTTTAAAAATTGCTGGTGCCGAATTGAATATTTCTGCAGAAGATATTGATTATTCAAACAAAGCAGAAGAACGTTTGACATGTGATTACCAAGGCGACGATATTCAAATTGGTTTCAACTCACGTTTCCTTTCAGAAATGTTGACCAACTTAACCTCAGACGAAATTCAATTGGAAATGTCGATGCCAAACCGTGCAGGAATTCTAACGCCAATTGATGGTTTGGATGAAGGTGAAACAGTAACAATGTTAGTGATGCCAGTAATGCTAAATAGTTAAAATTTATTCACTAAAACTATATATTCTCAACCGTCTTGATTTGCTTCAAGACGGTTTTTTTATTTACAGATATGCACCAGTTGTCAACGTATAATAATTGAAACCTAACGAATTTTCATTTTCTGGGCATCTTTTTGAATTATGTCAATCTTTATTCTATTTTTACTAAAACTAGAGATAAGATTTATTTCTTATTCTCAACAATAAAAAATGAAAAAAAAGAATCAAATTATTATATCGATATATTTCTTTGCAGTGTTAATAATACTTCACTGGTGCTTTATTGCATCATTTGATGACTTACTATATTTACATAAAAAAGGTTTTAGCCCTGATATCATTGAAACACTTCCTTTCTTTTTAAAACCACTCTATAAAGGCACCCCAAATTTAATTACTTTAATCGCTTTAATCCTTTTTACTTTTCCAGCAGTTTTATTCTCAAAAGAGAAAAGTAAATCACTGCTATTTATCAGCATGAGTTCATTTGTTCTGATATTTTTATTATTTTTATTATTCTAAAATTTAACATAAAAATGGAGCAACCGAAAATCCTTAAGAGTAGGCAAACTAACAAAACAAATTATGAAAAAAATTATTCTTTCAAGTGCTATTTGTATAGCAATGGGATTAACCGCAACGGCGCAAAAACTTGACAAATTCGGAGCAGATTTAGCCAAAAAATCAATGATGGGAAAAGAAATTCGTGTTCCTTATACTGATATGACAAGTTATTTTGGTTATATCAAACCAGGTGCTGCACCCGACGAAGTAAAAAACGGAAAGAAAATGTACTACATCTACGTTTGGATACCCATTGCAGCACCAGAAATCGGAATTAGAATGATTTCACCAGCACCAGATAGTGTAAAACCAACAGATAAAGATTATGCATCTGCTGATTATACTGAAAATGCTGCTGACACGAGCAATTATTTCGATACTTGGGTTACCTTAGAACGAGCAGAAGGAATCATGAAAATTGAAGATGTTGCAGGAAAAGCAAAATCAGCAAGTTGGACAACAATTGAATCTAATGATGATTCTTCTGAAATGCCGGCACAACCATCAGGAAAAAAATACAACTCATTAATGAGAATTACAAGTGATACTTCTAACCCTTCAAAATCATTAGTAATGGGTTTATACAGAATTGGATTCACTACTTATAAAAAAGGTGAAGTTCAAGGAAGTTTCTTAGCACAAATGGGTGCTCCAATCAAATTGCCAGGAGTTTCTATTGCTGTTAAACCAGAAGATATTTTGGCTAATAAAAGATAAAAAATTAAGTACTAAAAAAACCGTTTTGAACTTTCAAAACGGTTTTTTTACTTAACTAGAGTTATTACTTCCTAATTATATTCTTTAATACTGCTTTGCTCTCGTAGTTAATGATTTCTAGAGTAATTTCAACATCCTTGGTGGTTTTACCTTCAACAATGTAGCGTTTTCCTCCTTCGTCTGGAATATTGCTTTTATCAAAGTCAACATCGCCATATTGCAAAGTATTTTTAACGTCTATACTATCCACCCAATCCTCACTAAGTTTGCGAGAAGCTTCGGTATCATAATGAAAAGGTTTGTTTCTAAGGTCATTCAATACTCTAGCATTTGGAAAATAATTGCAGCGTGTGTCTTTTCCGCTCCAAACCATCGCCACAAAAAACATTCCGATAACAAAACCCACTAAGTAGTAGGCAAAACGTTGGTAAAACTTCATCTGTTGAGTATTTTTTTTGCAAAAATAATCATTTGTTTTGCTTTGACAGATAGTTTATAGAAGTTATTTTAGGATTTACTTCTCGATACAATTTATAAAACTTAAAACTAGCGTTTCCACTTTTATAAATCGAAGTGACGAAGATTAAATATTGATTTTTGTTCCGATGCTTCTGTTCGATTGGTTTTTGTGTAACAAAGTGAAACAAAAATTGTATCGAGAACTTTTATTTTAAAAAACAATTAAATTAATATCATTATCGGGCAAATTGAACCAATCTCCAATGGCTTTGTTGGTCAAAATTCCGTGATATAAATAGACACCATTTTTCAAACCTTTACTGCATCTGATTGCATGCTCTAATCCTCCATCTTCGGCTATTTGTAGCAAATAAGGTGTAATAATATTACTAATAGATAGCGATGCCGTTTTTGAATATCGTGAAGGAATGTTGGGAACACAATAATGTATGACATTGCTTTTAATAAACGTTGGATGTTCGTGTGTGGTTACTTCGGAGGTTTCAAAGCACCCACCAGTATCAATACTAACATCTACTATTACTGCACCCTTTTTCATGTGCTCTACCATCGTTTCGGTTACTACAACAGGACAGCGGTCTTTACCACGCATGGCACCAATGACGACATCGGTTCTTCTCAAGGCTTTTAACAAGGTTTTGGGTTGTATAGTAGAGGTAAACACACGTTGGTTTAAATTGTTTTGTAAACGCCGTAATTTGGTTATCGAATTGTCAAACACTTTTACTGTTGCGCCTAATCCTAAAGCGGTTCTTGCGGCAAATTCGCCTACTGTTCCTGCTCCTAAAATTAAAACATCCGTTGGTGGAACGCCTGTAATATTTCCGAGAAGCAAGCCATTTCCATACTCATTGTTAATCATCAATTCGGCAGCGATTAGTATTGAAGCCGTTCCTGCAATTTCGCTCAAAGATTTGACTGCAGGATATGAACCGTCTTCATCTTTGATGTATTCGAAAGCTAAAGCAGTAACCTTCTTTTTGGATAAGGCTTCGAAATATTCTTTTTTTCTAGTCTTTAATTGAATGGCAGAAATTACGATGGCATTCATATTTAGCAATCCAATTTCTTCCATAGACATCGGCTCTACTTTAAGGATGATTGGGCAATTGAATACTTTTTTGGTATCATTTGTTATTGTTGCACCAGCATCGCTATAGTCTTTGTCTGAATAGCTCGAAGACAATCCTGCACCTGCTTCAATCATAATTTTATGACCATGTGAGCAAAGTGAGTTCACGGCATCTGGGGTTAGGCAAATTCTTCGTTCTTGATAGGAAGTTTCTTTGGGAATACCAATAAACAATTCGCTTTTATGACGAATTATTTCTAACATTTCTTCTTGTGGAAGCAATTGTTGCTTTGTAAATGGTGTAGTAGCCATCGTGGTTAGGTAAATTTAGCCGAAGTTACAAAAAAAATAAATTACTTATTGCAATACTACTTTTCTTTTTCCATCGGGAAGTATCGAAATAAAAACTTCCGAATACGCATCGGGCAAAAGATTTGGAATTTTATCAGCCCATTCGATAAAACACCAATTTCCTGAATACAAATAGTCATCGATGCCAAAATCGAGTGCTTCGCTTTCATTTTTCAATCGATAGACATCAAAATGATATACGAATTCATTTGACGTAATTTTATATTCGTTAACTAAAGAAAATGTTGGACTACTTGTAGCTCCAGTTACACCAAGTTCTCTAGCCAGCGTTTTAATAAGTGTTGTTTTACCTGCACCCATTTCGCCATGAAAGAGGATTACTTTTTTTGGATTTTCAGATAAAATATTCCGAGCTACTTGCTGAATTTCCTCAATTGAAAATTGAATTTCCATATTTTAAGCAATTAGTAATTAGTGAAAAGTGAATAGTATTCTATTTGTTGGTTAATTACTATTCACTAATTACTTTATTTAGGATTAAAAACTAAAAACGGTACAATCATTTCTTCCAAAGAAATGCCACCATGTTGGTAGGTGTTTCGATAATAACTCACATAATGATTGTAATTATTGACGTAAGCTAAGAAGAAATCATTTTTTGCAAAAATATAAGAACTACTCATATTTATAGTCGGTAATCCTATTTTTTTTGGATCTTTCACGGCATAAACCTCTTTATCTTCATAGGTCAAACTTCTGCCTGTTTTGTAACGAAGATTTAAACTTGTGTTTTTATCACCAATTACTTTACTTGGGTTTTTCACATTAATTGTTCCGTGATCAGTAGTAATAATTAATTTGAACCCCAATTTTTGGGCTTGTTGAATAATTTCCAACAACGGTGAGTTTTTAAACCAACTCAATGTTAATGAGCGATAGGCTTTATCGTCAGAAGCCAGTTCTTTCACTACATCCATTTCGGTTTTAGCATGCGAAAGCATATCAACAAAATTATAAACTATCGTTACAAGATTGTTATCTTTTAGACCTTTGAAGTTTTCGGCCAATTTTTTTCCACTTTGCAGATTGGTGATTTTAAAATAATCTTCTTTAATATTCAAACCCAAACGTTTTAGATGTGCCGATAAAAATTCGGCTTCATAAAGGTTTTTCCCACCATCTTCGACATCATTTTTCCAATATTGAGGAAATTGTTTTTCCATTTCACTTGGCAACATTCCAGAGAAAATAGCATTTCGAGCATATTGAGTTGCTGTTGGCAAAATGGCGTAATAAGGCACTTCTTTTTCAAGTTTATAAAAGTTACTTACTACGTTTTCCATCACTTTCCATTGGTCATAACGCAAATTATCAATTACGACAAATAACACTGGTTTTTCTTTTTTAACCAATTCTGGCACGACTAATTCTCTAAACAAATTGTGCGATTGCACTGGTTTATCTGCTTTTGGTTCAAACCAATCTTCATAATTACGCTCAATAAATTTTCCAAACTGAACGTTGGCTTCTACTTTTTGACTTTCTAAAATTTCGAACATCGCTTGATCGTTGATGTTTTCAAGTTCCAATTCCCAAAACATTAGTTTTTTGTAAAGTTCTATCCAATCTTCATAAGAATTTACCATAGCCATATCCATAGCTATTTTTCGAAACTCTTTTTGATAATCAAGCGTTGTTTTTTCGGAAACCAATCGAGAATGGTCTAGGTTTTTCTTCAAACTCAACAATATTTGATTTGGATTAACCGGTTTTATCAAATAATCGGCAATTTTTGAACCAATAGCTTCTTCCATGATATATTCTTCCTCACTCTTCGTAATCATAATCACTGGTGTTGAAGATTTTTTCTCTTTCATTTCTGATAAGGTTTCCAGTCCACTCATTCCAGGCATGTTTTCATCAAGAAAAACGATGTCAAAGTTTCCTTCTTCAAAAACATCTATGGCATCTCGTCCATTATTACAGGTAGTTACGTTATAATTTTTCTTTTCTAAAAATAAGATATGAGGTTTTAGTAAATCTATCTCATCATCAACCCAAAGAATTTTTATTGGCTCCATAATTTATTTGTTGTCATTTAGTGTGCAAGTTACTATTATATAAACGTTGTTTTTATTAAAAATTGTATAAAACTTTTAACTTTTTTAATCAATTATTTAAACATTACCTTTATTTTTGGGTATTCATTACCAAATTTGAAATAAATTTAAAGTATGCATACTATCCTAAAAGAAAACTACGGCTTTGTTTTTGAAGATAAACTAATAGATGAAATTGCTCAGGTAGCCACTTTAAAAGATTTTAAAGAAGGTGATGTTTTGATTGATTTTGGAGATTATATCAAAAAAATACCATTATTAATTTCGGGTGCTATTAAAATTCTAAGAGAAGATTTTGACGAAGGTGAATTACTGCTTTATTTCATCGAAAAAGGAGAAACATGTGCAATGACGATGGCGTGTTGTTTGGGCGAAACAAAAAGTGAAATTAGAGCCATTGCCGAAAACAAAGGAAAAGTAGTCATGATTCCTGTAAACTTCATGGAAGAATGGTTGGGTAAATATAAGTCATGGCGAAACTTTGTTTTTAACAGCTATAACAATCGATTAAAAGAAATGTTAGCCGCAATTGATAGTTTAGCCTTCTTGAATATGGATGATCGTTTAATGAATTATTTATTGGAGAAATCAAAAATCAATTCATCAAAAGAAATTAAAAGCACGCATCAAGAAATCGCTTATGATTTGCATACATCTAGAGTTGTAATTTCTAGATTATTAAAAGCATTAGAAAATCAAGGACAAATAAAACTACATCGCGCTATTATTGAAATAGTGAAATCTTAGTAACAAATGTTGCTTTGGTTAAAAACAAAAAGCCAAACCTTTGTATTAAATTAATTGTAATGGAAACTTCTTTGATTATTGGAAATATATTTGCAGTTTTAGTTGGCATTTCATTAGGAATTATTGGAAGCGGCGGATCCATATTATCGGTTCCAATTTTCACCTATATCATGAGTGTTGAACCTGTTTTGGCAACAGCCTATTCATTGTTTGCAGTTGGTTCAACAGCTTTGTTTGGAGGAATCCAGAAAGCGAATCAAAAATTAGTTGACTTTAAAAAAGTATTTTTATTTGGAATTCCAACGGTTATTGCTGTTTTCATAACCCGAAAATACATAATGCCTTCCATTCCCGATGTAGTTTTTGACACCGATTTATTTACATTACACAAATCGGTTTTAATCATGTTGGTTTTTGCAGTTGTTATGATTTTGGCGGCAATTCGAATGATAAAACCATTAAAAGAAAGTGAATTAATTCTTGATGGAAAACTAAATTATGGTTCTATATTCTTTCAAGGAATATCCATCGGATTAGTAGCCGGGTTTGTTGGTGCTGGTGGTGGATTTTTAATTATTCCTGCTTTATTACTGTTGGCAAAAACTCCGATGAAAAAAGCTATTGGAACCTCATTGTTTATTGTTGCCATTCAATCACTAATTGGTTTTCTAGGCGATTTAAGTTCAAATGTAGAAATAGATTGGAAAATGCTTTTAACTTTTACAGCTTGTTCTATTGTCGGCGTTATTATTGGAAATTTGATTTCAAAAAAAATAACAGCTACAAAATTAAAAATTGGTTTTGGCTATTTTGTATTGACAATGGGTTTTTATATCATTATCAAAGAACTATTTCTAAAATAAATCTTAAAAGTAACATTGGTTACCTTTCAAAAAAATTATAAAGCTTAAATTTGTAATACTATTAAAAAATTAAAACATGAAAATCGAACAAATATATACCGGATGTTTAGCACAAGGTGCTTATTATATTGAAAGTAATGGAGAAGTTGCTATCATTGATCCTTTGCGTGAAGTACAACCTTATGTAAGCAAAGCCACTGCTGCTGGTGCAAAAATAAAATACATTTTTGAAACCCATTTTCACGCTGATTTTGTGTCGGGACATGTTACTCTTGCCGAAAAAACGGGTGCGCCTATCGTCTTTGGACCAAATGCAAATCCGAGTTTCAAAGCTCATATTGCTAAAGACGGTGAAGTGTTTCAATTGGGTGATATTACCATTACATTACTCCATACACCAGGACACACGATGGAAAGTTCTTGTTATTTATTGAAAGATAAAAACGGTAAAGATTATGCATTGTTTAGCGGTGATACCTTATTCTTAGGTGATGTAGGTCGACCAGATTTGGCCCAAAAAGCGGCTCACATGACACAAGAACAATTAGCAGGATTGTTATTTGATAGTTTGCGAACAAAAGTAATGACTCTTGCCGATGATGTGATTGTATATCCAGCTCATGGTGCCGGAAGTGCTTGTGGAAAAAATTTAAGCAAAGAAACGGTTGGTACAATTGGTGAACAAAAAGCTACTAATTATGCTTTAAGAGCAAATATGACCAAAGAAGAATTTGTCAAAGAAGTTACCGATGGTTTATTGCCTCCGCCAGCTTATTTTCCAATGAATGTCAAGTTAAATAAAGAAGGTTATGAAAATGTAGAAACCATAATTAGTGAAGCGAAAGCATTTGATGCCAAAACTTTTGAATTGGTTGCCAATGAAACCGATGCTTTGATTCTTGATGTTCGTCATCAGGATGATTTTGAAAAAGGACACATTCCAAAATCTATTTTTATTGGAATTGATGGTGGATTTGCTCCGTGGGTTGGTGCCTTAATTTTAGATTACAAACAGCCAATTCTTTTAGTTACACCAGAAGGAAGAGAAGAAGAAACCATAACCCGATTGGCTCGAGTAGGTTATGATAACACAATTGGTTATCTCGAAGGAAGTTTTGAAGCGTGGAAAAATGCTGGATTAGAATATGATACACTTGAGTCGGTTTCAGCTGAAAAATTGGAAGAAAAAATAAACGAAAATGCTAAAGTTTTTGATGTTAGAAAACCAGGTGAATATACCGCTGAACATATAGTTGACGTGCCTTCAACACCATTGGATTTTATAAATGATCATTTAGCTGAGTTTCCAAAAGAAGAAGAATTTTATTTGCATTGTGCAGGTGGTTATCGTTCTGTAATTGCAGCTTCTATTTTAAAAGCACGTGGCTATCATAATGTAATCAATGTTCTTGGAGGATTTTCGGCTATTAAAAATACGGGAATAAAAACAACAAATTACGTTTGTCCATCTACACTAAAATAATGAAAAAGTTACTCTTTACCAATTGGCATTTTATGCGATTTTTTAGAATTGCGTTGGCATTGTTTCTTTTTTACAATGCTTACATAACTCATGAATGGTTTTTTATTGTATTTGGAATATTCTTTTTAATTCAAGCTATTTTTAATTTGGGTTGTAGTCCAAACGGATGTAATGTTTCTTATAAATCAACTAAAAATGAATAGTAGTTTTCAAAATATTATTAATTCTGATAAACCAGTTTTGATTGATTTTTTTGCCACTTGGTGCGGACCATGTAAAATGCTTGCGCCAATTTTAAAAGAAGTTAAAGATAGTTTAGGCGAAAAAATTTCAATTATCAAAATAGACGTTGATAAAAACCAAGATTTAGCATCAATGCAACAAGTTCGTGGTGTTCCAACGATGATTTTGTATCAAAATGGCAAACAATTATGGCGACAATCTGGAGTGTTATCAAAAGAAGAATTAATTAATGTTATTTTAGAAAAAATTAATTAATGTCAAAAAAAGGGTACATCATTACAGGAATTGGAATAGTAGTAGGCTTAATTGCTGGTTATGCTTATTATTACTTTGTTGGTTGTTCGTCAGGAACTTGTGCCATTACTTCAAAACCATTAAACAGTACGTTGTATGGTGGATTAATGGGTGGATTGCTGTTTAATATGTTTGTAAAAGAGAAAAAATAAAAAAGTATTTCATTGTGAACTACTTTTTTTATGTATCTTTGTTAACCAAATGGTTAAACTAATTAGTTGAATGAAAAAATTAGAATCAAATACGGAAGAATTAATTTTTGCAAGTGCTATCAAAATCTTTCACAAAAAAGGTTTAGCTGGTGCTCGAATGCAAGAAATTGCAGATGAAGCTGGAATCAACAAAGCAATGCTTCATTATTATTTTAGAAGCAAACAATTGCTTTTTGAAGCCGTTTTTAAAAAAGCATTCATGCAATTGGCACCACAAATTCATCAAGTATTGAATTCAGAAGATTCGTTATTTGAAAAGATTATAAATTTTACCGACAAGTACATTTCGTTTGTAATGGAAAATAGATTTCTACCCACTTTCATTATTCAAGAATTAAATAACAATCCAGATTTTGCTAATCAATTTTTTAGTCAAGCTGAATTTCCAAAATCAACACGCTTTTTAATCCAAATTGAAGAAGGCATTCAAAATGGAACAATCAAAAATGTAAATCCAAAACAATTATTGATTGATATGTTTTCGTTAGCCATTTTTCCATTTATTGGTGCACCATTACTTCAAAAAATAACAAATGTTAATGAATCAGCATATAACAACTTGTTAATCGAACGAAAAAAACACATAGCTTCAATGCTTATAAATAGTATTAAAAAATGAGAAATTTAATAATAATTTTATTCCTGTTTTTTGGAACTTTCCTTCAAGCGCAACAAAAGTTGACTTTGGAAGAATGTTACAACTTGGTAGATAAAAATTATCCTTTAGCCAAACAATCGCAATTGTTAGACCAAAAAATCACATTTGAAACCGATGCTTTACAAAAAGCAAAACTCCCAAAAATAGATGTCAACGCACAAGCAACGTATCAATCTGAGGTTACACAATTGCCAATTAGTTTACCAAATATTTCCGTAAATCCAGCTAACAAAGATCAATATCGAGCGACTTTGGATGTCAATCAATTGCTTTATAATGGTGGTTTAATTGATGCCAATATGCAATTGAAACAAATGCAAACCAAAGTGCAACAACAACAAATTGCGGTGAATTTGTATCCATTGAAATCAAAAATAAATTATCATTTTATGTCGGTTTTGTTATTGCAAGAGCAGAAAAACTTGTTGATTTCCAAAAGGAATTTGCTTTTAGAAAAAATAAAAGAAGTACAATCGGCGGTAAAATTTGGTGCTTTACTGCCATCATCAGAACAAGTCTTAGAAGCTGAAATTCTAAAAATAAAACAAGCGTTAACCGAAAATGATTTTCAACGCATTAAAGAAATTCAAAATTTAGCAGCTTTAACAAGTACCGTTATTTCAAATGATGTGGAATTCGTACAACCCATTACGACAATTAACACCAACGGAAATCGTCCAGAACTTGAGCTTTTCAAATTGCAAAACCAACAAATTGAGCAGTCAAAAAATATTTTGTCAAAAAGTAATTTACCTAAACTAAATGCTTTTGGTCAAGCAGGTTATGGAAATCCAGGTTTAAATATGCTAAACAATTCCTTTGAAACATTTTATATGGTTGGATTAAAAATGAATTGGAATGTATTTGATTGGCATAAATCAAAATCAGAGAAACAAGCATTAGATGTTGCAAAACAAGTAGTTGCCACAGAAAAAGAATCATTTGAATTGAATAACGAAATGCAATTAAAAGAATTGGAAACTGAAATTCAAAAGATGCAAAAAATCCTTGAAACCGATGCTGAAATTATTGCTTTGCGCGAAAAAATCATCAAAGTTTCTGATTCACAACTTAAAAATGGAGTCATCACAACTTCTGAATATATAATAGAAGTAACGAATTTATTTGATGCGAAAACCAACGAAAAAATACATCAAACGCAACTCGAATTAACTAAAGTAAATTATCAAATAAATAAAGGAATATAATAAAAAAACCCCAATATTTAAAATTCCAAATTCCAACAAAAATTATCATCAAATGAAAAATATATTAATTATACTAATTGCATTAACCTTATTTTCTTGTAACAAAAGTGATAATGAAGCTGATGCTTTCGGAAATTTTGAAGCTACAGAAATAACTATTTCAGCTGAAGCAAACGGTAAAATTGAATTCTTAAACTTAGAAGAAGGAGATGTTTTGCAAGAAAATGCTATTGTTGGTCAAATTGACACTATACAATTGTATTTGAATAAACAACAATTACTGGCTTCAAAAAACACGATTTACTCTAAATCAACCAATGTTTTATCGCAACGTAATGTGTTAAACGAACAACTAAAAACGACTTTAATCGAGCAAAAAAGAATACAAAATATGTTTTCTGAAAGTGCTGCAACCAAACGCCAAGTGGATGAAGTAAACGGAAAAGTAAGCGTTTTAAAACAACAAATGCAAAGTGTAGAAACCCAAAACGCACCAATTATTAACGAAGTTAAATCAATTGATGTTCAAATAGAAAAAATCAACGACCAACTAAAAAAATCGAAAATTATCAATCCAGTTTCAGGAACAGTTTTAGCAAAATATGCTGAGCCAAATGAAATTACAGCGTTTGGCAAACCCTTATACAAAATAGCTAATTTAAATGAAATGACTTTACGCGTTTATTTTAGTGAAACCCAATTAGCATCTATAAAAGTTGGGCAAGAAGTAAATGTAACCATTGACGACAAAGACGGAACAAAACCCTACAAAGGAAAAATTTCATGGATTTCATCATCGGCAGAATTCACCCCAAAAATCATTCAAACAAAAGAGGAAAGAGTCAACTTAGTTTATGCTGTAAAAGTTATCGTAAAAAATGATGGTGCATTGAAAATTGGAATGCCAGCAGAAGTAAAATTGTAAACTAATTTATAAACATTAAAAATGAAAAAAATTATCGCAATTGCATCTATATTTATAATGATTGGATGTAAAACAACTCAAATTAACTCTAAATCAATCACTATGAATTTAAAAAGTCTTCATACAGAAACTAAAGCCGTTCAAACTAATGTTCTGTTTGAACCTAAAGATGGTAAAGTAATTTCATTACAAATTGCTAAAAACGAACAATTAGCAGAACACATTACAAAAGTTCCAGCCTTGTTAGTTTGCGTTTCTGGAAGTGGAAGTTATGGCGATGAAAGTGGTAGAAAATTGAGCTTAAAATCAGGTGATTATGTAAATATAGAACCAAACGTAAAACATTGGGTAGATGCATTTGAAGAAAGTAATTTTCTTTTGATTAAATAATCCAAAGCTTTCAACTAATAAAAATGAGTATTTCTGTCCAAAACATATCAAAATCCTATAAATCAATTCAAGCCATTGATGACGTTTCTTTTGAAGTAAACGAAGGTGAATTATTTGGATTAATTGGACCAGATGGAGCAGGAAAAACTACTATTTTCAGAATTCTAACCACACTTTTGTTAGCCAATGAAGGAAAAGCAAAAGTCTTAGAATATGATGTAAAACAGGATTATAAAGCCATCCGAAATTCAGTAGGTTATATGCCAGGAAAATTCTCCTTGTATCAAGATTTAACTGTAGAAGAAAATCTGACATTTTTTGCGACGATTTTCGGAACAACCATTGAAGAAAACTACGATTTAATCGAAGATATTTACGTTCAAATAGAACCTTTTAAAAAACGAAGAGCAGGAGCATTATCTGGCGGGATGAAACAAAAGTTAGCCTTATGTTGTGCCTTAATTCACGCGCCAAAAGTCTTATTTTTAGACGAACCAACTACTGGAGTTGATCCTGTTTCTCGAAAAGAATTTTGGCAAATGCTGAAACGTTTACAACAAAAAGGAATTATCATTTTAGTTTCCACACCTTATATGGACGAAGCTGCATTGTGTGATAGAATTGCCTTAATCCAAAAAGGAAAAATATTAAAAATCGATTCACCAAGTAACATCATTTCAAAATATGACAAGACTATTTATGACATTCAATCCAATAATACGCATGGATTAATTCACGATTTAAAAAATTATTCCAGTAATTACAGTGTTTATGCTTTTGGAGAATTCATTCATTATATTGATAAAAATCCTGATTTCAATTCAAATGATTTAAAGAAATATTTAGAAAATAAAGGTCATGCAGAAATAATAATAAAAAATGCAACCACAACCATCGAAGATGTATTTATGGATTTGTAAAAGTGATCAGTATTTAGTATTCAGTAATCTGTGAAAATCTGTGAAATCTGTGGCAAAAAAAAGAAAAATAATTTGCGAATTTGTGGCTAAAAAACTTTGATACTTTGTGTCTAAAAAAACAAAATGAAACAAGAAAAAATCATACAAGTAGAAAACTTAACCAAAAAATTTGGAGATTTCACTGCTGTCAAAGGAATTACTTTTGATGTGTATAGAGGAGAAATTTTCGGTTTTCTTGGTGCAAATGGTGCAGGAAAAACAACCGCAATGAAAATGCTCATAGGTATTTCTAATCCAACTTCAGGAAAAGCAATTGTAGCAGGTTTTGATGTATTGACACAAAGAGAAATGGTTAAGAAAAGCATTGGTTACATGAGTCAAAAATTCTCTTTGTATGACGATTTAACAATTAAGGAAAACATCACTTTTTTTGGTGGAATTTATAGCTTATCGCGTAAGCAAATAAAAGAAAAAACAATTCAATTAGTACAAGAATTAGAAATGCAAGACGTTGCGGATAATCTGGTAGCTTCATTGCCATTAGGTTGGAAACAGAAATTATCTTTTTCAGTAGCCTTATTACACGAACCAAAAATCGTTTTTCTAGATGAACCAACTGGTGGCGTTGACCCAATAACCAGAAGACAATTTTGGGAAATGATTTACACGCAAGCCTACAAAGGCACAACCATATTCGTAACCACACATTACATGGACGAAGCCGAATATTGCGACCGAGTTTCCATAATGGTTGATGGCGTAATTGAAGCCTTAGACACACCAAAAAAACTAAAAGAACAGTTCAAAGTAGATTCTATGAATGATGTTTTTTTGAAATTAGCACGTAACATTGAGTAAGCTAATTACTATTTGCTAGTTACTAATTACTATTAAAAAATGAAAAGATTCATCGGTTTTGTAAAAAAAGAATTCTATCACATTTTTCGTGATAAACGTTCTATGTTCATTCTTTTCGGAATGCCAATTGCTCAAATAATGCTATTCGGATTTGCCATTACAAACGAAATAAACAACGTTGACATTGCCATTTTCGACCAATCAAAAGACACCGAAACCCAGCAAATTATCAACAAAATAAGTGCTTCTAACTATTTTAGCATTCAACAAGAAATACAATCAGAAAGTCAAATCGAACCCACTTTCAAAAAAGGAAAAGTCAAAGCCGTTTTAGTTTTCGAAAAAGATTTTATCAAGAAATTAGAAACATCTAAAAAAGCAAAAGTCCAAGTCATCACTGATGCAACCGATCCAAATATTGCCAATACCATTTCCAATTACATCACATCAATTCTTCAAAATTACACATTAGAAAAAAACAAAAACAACAAACCAATATACCAAATTCAAACGCAAACCCAACTCTTTTATAATCCCGAAATGAAAAGCGTTTTCACCTTCGTTCCTGGAGTTATGACTATTATTTTAATGTTGGTTTCAGCCATGATGACATCCATTTCCATCACACGCGAAAAAGAATTAGGAACGATGGAAATTCTATTGGTTTCACCACTAAAACCCATACAAGTCATCATCGGAAAAGTATTTCCCTACATCTTTTTATCCATCATCAACGCAACAGTAATCTTACTTTTAGGCTTTTTCGTTTTCGGAATGCCCATCGAAGGAAGTCTGTTTTTATTAGCATTTGAAAGCGTCTTATTCATTGTTTGTGCCTTAGCATTAGGAATATTAATTTCCACTTTAGCTGATTCCCAACAAACCGCAATGATGATATCCTTATTCGGATTAATGTTACCCGTTATTCTATTATCAGGATTCATTTTCCCAATTACGAGCATGCCATTACCATTACAAGTCATCAGCAACATTATACCAGCCAAATGGTTCATCATCATCATCAAAGCCATCATGCTAAAAGGAGCAAGCCTTGCCATAATTTGGAAAGAAACCCTAATTTTAGTCTTTATGACCTTACTATTTATAGGATTAAGCATCAAAAAATACAAAATACGATTAGAATGATTTTTTTTAGAAGCTATTTCCTGCTATCCGTTGCAATCTTTTTTTTCAAAAAAGGATTTCCACTACTATCAGGGCTATGAAATCCGTTTTCATAACACAATAGTCTTACTACTTAATACTCCAATCTTAATACTCACAAAGTGAAAACAATACTATTCATCATACAAAAAGAATTCAAGCAAATATTCCGAAACAAAGGAATGTTGCCTATCATTTTTATATTGCCTTTAATGCAATTGGTGATACTATCCAACGCAGCCAGTTTTGAAGTAAAAAACATTAAGTTATCTTATATAGACAATGATCATTCAGCACAATCACGAAATTTAATCACGAAATTTGAGGCTTCAAATTATTTTGATGTATTGAAACAATTTCCAACTAAAAAACAAGCAAATTTAGCTATGGAAAAAGGAACCGTTGATGTCATTTTAGAAATTCCAAATCATTTTGAACGTAATCTTTTAAAAGATAAAAAATCCAATCTATCATTAAGCATCAATGCGATAAACGGTGCTGCAGCAGGAGTTACGAATGTATATATCATGCAAATCATTTCAGGTTTCAATCAAAACATTCAAACCGAGTTGATGCAATTCAAAGACACTGATTTTGTGCAACCCATTTCCATTGAAACCATTCCGTCTTTTTGGTACAACAAAACCTTAAATTACAAAACCTTCATGGTTCCAGGAATATTAGTGTTGTTAGTAACCATGCTTACCCTATTTTTATCCTCAATGAATATAGTTCGTGAAAAAGAAGTCGGAACTTTAGAACAAATAAACGTGACACCCATCAAAAAACACCAATTCATCATTGGGAAATTATTTCCATTTTGGGTTTTAGGATTAGTAATTTTAACTGTTGGTTTACTCATTGCAAAAGTAATTTTTAACGTTCCAATTCTAGGAAATATATTTCTGGTTTACGGATTTACTACAATCTATTTAATTCTAATACTAGGAATTGGTTTGTTTATTTCTAATCATACAGAAACCCAACAGCAAGCGATGTTTATTGCGTGGTTTTTTACCGTGATATTCATTTTAATGAGCGGACTTTTCACACCTATTGAAAGCATGCCCGTATGGGCTCAAAAAGTAACGTTATTAAATCCAATTCGCTATTTCGTAGAAGTAATTAGAATGGTAATGCTCAAAGGAGCAACTTTTACGGATATAAAAATACAATTAGGTGTAATAGTAATATACGCTATGATTGTGAATGGTTTAGCTGTGTGGAGTTACAAAAAAGTTAATTAATTTTTTTCAATAAAAAAAAAGTATATATTTGAATTCTAAAGCTAAAGCAAAGTTTGTTTTAATGTATCATTTGTTACATTAAATTTAGAATAATGAAATTATATTTGTTTTAGCAAATAGGTTTACAAATTAATCACAAATAAGAATAATCAAAATGAAAAAATTAGTTTCTACATTGGCAGTTGTAGCTTTTATGTTTACAATGTCAGCAAATGCTTCAACAGGTGAGCCAAAACAAAAAAAGAAAAAAGCTAAAACTGAAAAAACTTGTTCAACAGAAGAGAAAAAGTCTTGTGAAAAAGGTGAAGAGAAAAAAGGCGGATGTTGTGCTTCAAAAAAAGCAGAAGTTAAGTCTTAATTTCTTTCGAAATTATCATAGAAAGGTGTTTGAGAAATCAAGCACTTTTTTTGTGTAACAAATGTTGCAATCTATATGTTTTTAATAGGTTAAATTTGTTAAATTCAAATCCATCTTATGAAAAAACATTACTATTTATTGTTGATTGTTTTTAATTTTACTTTTTCCCAATCAACTTTCGATTATCAGTTAGAAATCAATCCAGTTACTATTCCAAACTTCCCAGGAATACATTCGTATGCATTTGGTCAGAACAATGGAAAATGGTTAATCATTGGCGGAAGAGTTGATGGAATTCATGCCAGGCAGCCGTTTAATGCATTTCCTGCTTCAAACAATAATACAAATATTTATGTGGTTGATATTAATACACAGCAATTTTGGACTGCTTCAACTAATTCCTTATCAACGAGTATAAAAGAACAACTACAGGCTTCCAATTTTAATTTTTATCAAGACAATAGTTCTTTATATATTATTGGTGGTTATGCTTTTTCTGCTACAGCAAATGATCATATTACTTTTGATAAATTAACATCAATAGATGTTCCTAATCTAATTGATGCAATAATTAACGGAAATCCAATTCAAAGTTATTTTAAACAAATTCAAAATTCAAACTTTGCCATTACAGGCGGACAATTAGGTAAAATTGACGATACTTTTTATTTGATTGGTGGACATCGTTTTGATGGAAGATACAACCCAATGAATAACCCAACGTTTACACAAACCTATTCCAATCAAATTCGAAAATTCAATATTGATAATTCTGGAAACCAATTGAGTATTTCTAATTATGAAACCATTACAGATGCGGTTCATTTGCATCGAAGAGATTATAATTTAATGCCGCAAATATTCCCAGATGGCACACAAGGTTACACGATTTCTTCGGGAGTTTTTCAAATAAATGTTGATTTGCCATTTTTGTATCCGGTAGATATTAAATCAACAGGATATTTTCCGCAAACAAATTTCAATCAATATTTGAGTAATTACCATAGTGCAAAAGTTGGTTTGTATGATGCCACTGAAAACCGTATGCACAATTTGTTTTTTGGTGGAATTAGTCAATATTATTATAACGGAACAATTTTAGTGCAAGACAATAATGTTCCTTTTGTAAATACCATAAGTAGGACTACTCGATTTGCAGATGGTTCTTTGATAGAATACCAATTACCCGTTTCAATGCCGTCACTAAAAGGCGCTAGTGCCGAATTTATTCTAAATAAAAATTTACCTTATTTTGAAAATGAAGTTATAAAATTGGATGAAATTACTTCAGATGAATTTGTAATTGGTCATATTGTTGGTGGAATTCAAAGTTCAACTGCCAATCCATTTACTTCAAATCAAACGGGCACTACTTCTGCAAATGCAACCATTTATGAAGTAAAATTAATACGTCAACCTAATCTAAGTGTTTATGAAATAAATGGTAAAAATCCATTTTCTATGAAAGTTGTTCCAAATCCTAGTGTAAACGGAAAACTAAAAATCAATTTCTTTATGGATTATGTTACCTCAATCGATTATTTTGTGTCAACAATGGATGGAAAAATAATTGCCGATGGAGAAATTTCAGATACTTCTATAGGTGAGAACACAATGAATTTTGAAATAGATGAGGTTTCAAATCAAACGGTTGTAGTTACTTTTATTTTTGATAATAAGTTTTATGTATCTCAAAAAGTGCTGGTTAAATAATTTATTTAGTTGTTTTGGTTGAAAAGTGTTCTAGTAATAGAGCACTTTTTTTATATCTGACTTTAGTGTAACACTTGTTACTGTCATCCGGTTAATCTAGCCTTAAATTTGCTACATAATTAAGAAATACAATTATGAAACAGATGAAGTTTATTTTAACATGTGCTATTTTTCTAAGCTCATTTATTGGATTCAGTCAAGATACTTTGATGGTTTCCAAAAATGATTTAGTGCAAAAAGTAACCGATAAAAATTTACAATTAAAAATTACTGAAAAAAGTTATCAATCGGCAAAAGCTGATTATAACCAATCGAATGCACTTTTTTTGCCTAATATAAATGTGTCATATACCGGAATTTCTACTACAAATCCGTTGATGGCTTTTGGTTCTAAATTGAATCAAGAAATTTTAACCCAAGCTGATTTTAATCCAGCTTTATTAAATGATCCCGCAAAAATTCAAAATTTTGCTACTAAAATTGAAATTCAACAACCATTGATTAATATCGATGGTCTATATGAAAGACAAGCTGCCAAAGCAAAAATGGAAGCTTTTCGATTGCAAACTGAGCGTACCAAAGAATACCTAGAACTCGAAGTTTCCAAAGCCTATATGCAATTGCAATTGGCGTATAAAGCCGTAAAAGTGCTTGAAAAAGCAGATGTTACGGGCAAAGCCAATTTGAAATTAGTGGAAAATTATTTTAAACAAGGAATGTTGCAAAAAACCGATTTGTTGAATGTTCAAGTGCGTGTAAATGAAATCAATAATCAATTGCAATATGCTAAAAGTAACGTGCAAAATGCATCCGATTATTTGGCATTTTTATTAAATGAAGATACAAACGGAAAGGTATTTAAACCTTTAGAGGAATTAGAAAATACTATTTCTATTGAAAGCTTAAACACTGAAATTTCCGAGAACAGAAAAGATATTCAGGCAATGAATAAATCTTCGGAAGCGTATAAAAAAATGATGCAATCGTCAAAAATGGGATTTTTACCAAAATTGAATGCTTTTGGAAGTTATGAATTGTATGATGATAAATTTCTGCAAACTGATGCAAAAGGATATTTAGTTGGAGCACAATTGTCTTGGAATGTTTTTGATGGCTATAAATCCATTGGAAAATACGACAAGGCCAAAGCTGATTTTCAAAAGGCTGAAGTAGAAACCGAGCAGTATAAAAAACAAAGTCAATTGGAATTGAATAAAACCAATCGCCAATTAAAAGATGCTGAAAACAAAGTAAATCTATCCCAATTAGCTTTCGAACAATCGCAAGAAGCATTCAGAATTCGTCAAAATCGTTTTGCGCAAGGTTTAGAAAAAACAACAGATTTACTTCAATCGGAAACACAAATGATACAAAAAGAATTAGAGCATTTGCAAGCCGTTTTTGAATACAATTTCACCAAACAATATTTACAGTTTTTAACCAAATAATCATAAAGAAATAAAAATACATACAAATGAAAAAAATATTCACAATCCTTTCTTTGTCAGCAATTTTATTCATTTCCTGTGGAAAAGATAAAAAAGAGTTAACCAATACCGAAGCGCCAATTGCTGTAAAAGTAAGCGGAATTTCAGCAGATAATCAGTCAGAATTTGTAATGGCAAGCGGAAAAATTGAAGCCGAAAATAGTGCAAATGTTTCCACCAGAATGATGGGTTATGTTACAAAGATAAATGTTAAAGTAGGACAAAAAGTAAATGCAGGACAACTTTTGGTTAGCATTAATAACACTGACCTACAAGCCAAAAAAGCACAAGTAGATGCTTCTATTTTACAAGCTACCGCGGGATATAATAATGCCAAAAAAGACTACGAACGTTTTGTAGCGTTGTTTGCGCAACAAAGTGCTTCTCAAAAAGAATTAGACGACATGACATCGCGTTATGAAATGGCAAAAGCAAGTTTGGAAGGTGCAAAACAAATGCGAAATGAAGTTATGGCACAGTTCAATTATTCTAATATTACAGCGCCATTTTCAGGAGTAGTTACCAATACTTTCGTTAAAGAAGGCGACATGGCCAATCCTGGAATGCCATTAGTAAGTATCGAAGGAACCAATCAAATGCAAGTAACCGCAATGGTTTCTGAAAGTGATATTACAGCCATTCAAAACGGAATGAAAGCAAAAGTATTAGTAAAATCTACTAACGAAGAATTTTCAGGAACAGTAACAGAAGTTAGTAGTTCTGCAAAAAATACGGGTGGACAATACTTAGTGAAATTAAATTTAAGTAAAATAGATAAAAAAGTATTAGCAGGAATGTTTGTCAACGTTCAATTTCCAATTCTAAATAAAACAAAAGAAACCACAAATTCAACGGATAAGGTAGTAGTGCCAGAAAGCGCATTGGTTCACCAAGGTCAATTAACTGGAATTTACACAATCGGAAATGAGAATACAGCTATTTTAAGATGGTTGCGTGTCGGAAAAACGTATGGAAATCAAGTAGAAGTATTGTCTGGATTAAATTCAAACGAGCAATACATCGTTTCTGCTGAAGGAAAATTATACAACGGAGCAAAAGTGAAAATTGACTAATACATTTTCAAATTATCTCATTTTCAAATTTTCAAATTAAAAAATTATGCAAGAAGGTATATCAGGTAAAATAGCCAATTTTTTCATCAATTCTAAATTAACTATTTTGTTAATGATTGGATTAATGATCATTGGTATCTACAGTTCGTTCTTAATTCCAAGAGAAGAAGAACCACAAATTAATGTTCCAATGGCTGATGTAATGGTTGGTTATCCTGGAGCAAGTCCGGCAGAAGTCGAAAGTCGTGTGATAAAACCACTCGAAAAAATATTGTCAAACATCAAAGGTGTAGAACATTTGCATAGTATGGCCATGAACGGACAAGGCATGATTATCGTTCAGTTTTATGTTGGTCAAGATGTAGAACGTTCGTATGTGAAATTATACGACGAATTGGCAAAACATGAAAATATGTTTCCACAAGGTGTATTCAAACCTATTGTAAAAACACGTTCTATTGATGATGTTCCTATGCTTGGGTTAACACTTTGGAGTGAAAAATTGAATGATTTTGAAATCCGTCAAGTAGCTGAAGAAGTAACTTCGGAAATTGAAAAAGTAAAAGATGTTGCTATTACCAAAGAAATCGGTGGAAGAAATCGTCAAGTAAAAGTGATTTTGGACAAAGATAAAATGGCAGAAAATGGGGTTGATGCAATGGGAATTATGCAAATGATTCAAGCCAATAACGGCAGTTCACAATCTGGAAGCATCATAAATAATGATCAAGAATATTTAGTTACAACAGGTCAATTTCTTAAATCATCAGAAGATGTAGAAAATCTAGTAGTTGGTGTCAATGCTAATTTACCAGTTTATTTAAAACAAGTAGCGACCATTAAAGACGGACCATCATCTCCAATAAGTTATGTGGCATTTGGTTACGGAAAAGCCAATGAAAAATTCAAAAAAAATAAATCAGAATATCCTGCCGTTACTATTTCTATCGGAAAAGTAAAAGGTGCTGATGCCATGAAAATTTCGGAGAAAATTTTAGACAAAGTTGAGCATTTAAAGAAAACTTTAATCACAGATGATGTTCATGTAGAAGTGACTCGAAATTATGGTGAAACAGCTTCTGATAAAGTAGGTGAGTTGCTACTTCACTTAGGAATTGCAATCATAGCCGTTACTTTTTTAGTAATTTTGGCTATGGGCTGGCGTGGCGGATTGGTAGTGTTCTTTTCGGTACCATTAACGTTTGCATTAACCTTATTTGCTTATTATCTATTAGGTTATACGCTAAATAGAATTACACTTTTTGCCTTAGTATTTGTCGTCGGAATTGTGGTTGATGATAGTATTATCATTGCGGAAAACATGCATAGGCATTTCAAGATGAAACGATTACCATTTAAACAAGCTGCGATTTATGCTATAAATGAAGTTGGAAATCCTACTATACTGGCAACATTTACCGTTATTGCCGCAATTCTTCCCATGGCTTTTGTATCTGGAATGATGGGACCATATATGAGTCCAATGCCAATTGGTGCTTCCATTGCGATGATACTTTCGTTGTTTGTGGCATTAACAGTAACTCCTTATTTAGGGTATCATTTACTTCAAGAAAAGGAAGAACAAAAACATAAGGAAGAAGAAGGTTTAGAAACCAGTTGGGTGTATAAAATTTACAACAAACTTGAACGACCATTATTAGAAAGCAGCAAGAAAAGAAGACTTTTAGTTGGTATTACCGTTGTATTATTAATTGGTTCAGTAGTAATGTTTTTCACCCAATCGGTGGTGGTTAAAATGCTTCCATTTGATAATAAAAATGAATTCCAAGTAGTGATTGATTTACCGGAAGGAACTACTTTAGAACGAACGGCTGCGGTTACTCAAGAAATTGCTCAATATCTTTCTACTATTCCAGAAGTGGTTGATTACCAAAACTATATTGGAACTTCGGCACCAATTACTTTTAATGGTTTAGTTCGTCATTATGATTTGCGTGGCGGAAGTAATATGGCAGATATTCAAGTGAATTTATTGCACAAAGAAGAACGAGATTTACAAAGTCATGATATTGCAAAAGAAATTAGAAGTAGAGTACAAACTATTGGGAAAAAATATGGTGCCAATGTGAAAATTATTGAAGTTCCGCCTGGACCACCAGTTTTATCAACATTAGTTGCGGAAATTTATGGCCCAAATTACAAAGACCAAATAAAAGTAGCCAATCAAGTAAAAGGAATTCTTGAAACTACAACCGATATTGTTGATGTGGATTGGATGACGGAAGATAATCAAGTGGAATACAAATTGGAAGTTGATAAAGAAAAAGCAATGCTTAATGGAATTGCACCACAACAAGTCGTTGGAAATTTGACGTATTTATTGAAAGAATATCCAATTTCAAATTTGTATGATGAAAATTCGAATGATAATGTTGGAATAGTACTTTCATTAGATGACAAAGACAAAACATCATTGCAAGACATTGGAAACATAAAAATAAAAGGAAGTCGAGGAAATGTGGTGCCAGTTTCAGATTTAGTTAAAATAGTGCAAGACACATTGCAGAAAACCATCTATAGAAAAGACCAAAAACGTGTGGTTTATGTTACAGCTGATATGGCTGGAACATTAGAAAGTCCTGTTTATGCCATTTTGGGAATGAATGAGAAATTACAAAAAATGAAATTGCCAAAAGGTTATAAAGTCAATGAATTATACATGGAACAACCAACAGATGAAAGTGATTTCACTGTAAAATGGGATGGAGAATGGCAAATTACGCTGGAAGTTTTCCGCGATTTGGGAATTGCGTTTATGGTGGTTATTGTAATCATTTATATGTTGATTGTAGGTTGGTTTCAAAACTTCAAAACGCCAATGGTGATGATGATGGCGATTCCACTTTCATTAATCGGAATTGTTTTAGGGCATTGGTTGTTAGGCGCTTATTTTACAGCAACATCATTTATTGGAATGATTGCATTAGCTGGTGTTATGGTGAGGAATTCAGTTTTGCTCATCGATTTTATAGAAATAAGGTTGAATGATGGTATTCCATTAAAACAAGCCATAATTGATGCTGGAGCTGTGAGAACTACACCAATTTTGTTAACCACTGGTGCTGTTGTTATTGGAGCATCGATTATACTATTTGACCCAATATTTCAAGGATTAGCCATATCATTAGTTTTTGGTGCAATAGTTTCTACCATATTAACTTTGTTAGTTGTGCCAATAATTTATTATGTGACAGAACGAAAAAAATGGGAAAAGAAAGAAGCGGTAACAGAAAAGGAAATTAATAATTAAGTAAAAAATAATTTAAAATGAAACTATTAATTATCACTGCTATAGCCGAATTTGAAAAAGAAATAAAAAAAATATTAAAAAATGCTAAGGTTAAAACATTCTCTTTTAAAGAAGTTACAGGCTATCGCGATAGTACAGAAGATGCGCTTGAAACCAATTGGTTCGCTACTGAAATGAATGAAAACACATCGATATTGTTTTATGCTTTTGTTTCGGATGAAAATGTAGATACACTTTTTAATTCTATTGGAGAATTTAATAAAAAACAGGAATCTTTATCGCATATACATGTGGCAGTAACCAATATAGAAAGATCAAATTAACTCAAATTAAAACGTATGAAAAATAGAATTATTAGAGCAGTTGCAGGAACATTCATCCTTATAAGTTTAGTACTTTCCATTTATGTTAATCAAAATTGGCTTTGGTTTACAGCCTTTGTTGGAGCAAATTTGCTGCAATCAGCTATTACAAAATGGTGCTTATTAGAAGATATTCTCACTAAGCTAGGCGTAAAAGACTAAAATTTAAAGCTTCATTGAAAAATGAGGCTTTTTTTAGGACTTATTTTTTTACTTTTGGTAACTATTAGTAACAAATACTACTAATAAATTACATTTAACAAAACTGTAACTATGACGAAATTCAACTTCCTATTTGTTCTACTTTTAGTAATAACAATTACAAGCTGTTCCAAAAAAACAACCACTCAAGAAGACCCAATCATTACGCATCGCGATTCAACAGTTAATCCTGCTGATGATTTTTTTATGTATGCCAATGGAAATTGGTTTAAACAAAACCCTATCCCAGCTAGTGAAAGATACAATGGAATTTTCAGAACTATTGGCGATACTATTAATGCTCAAATAAAACAAATTTGCGAAAAATCAGCCAAAATGACAGATGCTCCAAAAGGTAGTAACGAACAAAAAATTGGTGATTTCTATACCGCAGGTATGGATACTGCAACCATTGAAAAACTTGGGATTTCTCCATTAACCGAAGAAATTAACAAAATCAAAGCAGTAAAAGATATTCCAACTTTATTGGCATCGATCGCTCATTTACATTCTATTGGAGCAAATCCTGCATTTTCAATTTATGTAGCTCAAGATGATAAAATCAGTGATAAATATGCTGTATTTTTAAGTCAAGGCGGACTAACGTTGGGCAATCGCGATTACTATTTTAATACCGATAAAGAAACGGAAAACATTAGAAATGAATATGTAAAACATATTCAAGCTATGGCAGAACTTGCGGGCTATTCTAAAGAAATAGCACAACAAAATGCGGCAATTATCATGAAAATGGAAACTGAAATGGCTCAAAATTCAAGAAAATTAGAAGCTCTTCGCGATCCTATTAAAAATTATAATAAGATGAGTTTAGAAGCTTTTTCAGCTACTACTCCAAATATAGATTGGAAAGAAATTACAACTTCCATTGGTTTAAAAAATGTAGATAGTTTGATTGTTGGTCAACCAGAATTTTATAAAGCATTAAATCAAATGGTCAAAAGTTATTCAATAGAAAACTGGAAAACTTATTTAGAATGGCAATTACTTGATGGCTATGCCGGGTATTTGAATAGTGCTTTTGAAAAACAAAATTTCTATTTCTTTTCAACCGTAATGAGCGGCGTGAAAGAACAAAAACCACGTTGGAAAAGAATTGTTGAACAAACCAATAGTGCTTTGGGTGAGTTAATCGGTCAAATTTATGTGAAAGAATATTTGCCAAAAGGCTCTAAAGAAAAACTATTAGAAATTGGAAATAACATTCGTGATGTTTATGCCGAACGCATCAAGAAATTAGATTGGATGAGTGAAGAAACTAAGAAAAAAGCACTTTTCAAACTAAGTAAAATTGTGATGAAAGTGGGTTATCCAGATAAATGGAAAGATTTAAGCGGAATATCTATTGATAGAAAATCATACATTGATAATATAATGGCTGTCAATAAATGGGCTGTTAACGATATGGTTTCAAAATACGGCAAACCTGTAGATAGAACCGAATGGGATATGCAACCACAAACCTATAATGCTTATTACAACCCAAGCAACAACGAAATTTGTGTGCCAGCATGTAACATTTTAGTGCCTGGTTTTGAAGGCAGAATGCCTGATGATGCTATCCTTTACAGTATCATTGGAGGATCAACATTTGGACATGAAATCACGCATGGTTTTGACGATCAAGGAAGTCAATATGATGAAAAAGGAAACCTAAACAATTGGTGGACAGCCGAAGATTTGAAAAAATTCCAAGCCAAAACAAAACTGATTGTTGATCAATACAACGAATTTGAAGCATTGCCTGGTAAATTTGTAAATGGTGATGCCACTCAAGGTGAAAATATTGCAGACCTTGGTGGAATTGTCATGGGATATGAAGCCTTCAAAAAAACAGCACAGTATAAAAATAAAGAAATTATTAGTGGTTTATCACCCGAAAAGCGTTTCTTTTTAGGCTATGCTTATGCTTGGATGGTTAACTACAAAACAGAATCTTTAGCACAGCAATTATTGACCGATGTACACTCGCCAGCAAAGTATAGAATAAATGGACCGTTGCAAAACATGCCTGAATTCTTCGAAGCATTTGGTATAAAACCAGGAAGCAAGATGCGAAGAGCTGATGATAAGATTATTGTTATTTGGTAATAAAACAAGAAACCCTAACAAAAGTTAGGGTTTCTTGTTTTTTAGAGCTTCTTCATAGCGTTCACCAACTTTTTTCCAGTTAATGATTTTGTAAAAAGCATCAATATAGCGTCGTCGCTTGTATTGGTAATCTAAATAATAGGCATGTTCCCAAACATCAAGATTTAAAATTGGTGTTCCCGAAACCACTTGTTTTGGCATCAACGGATTGTCTTGATTTGGTGTACTTGTAATGACTAATTTTCCAGTATTATCAACAATTAACCAAGCCCAACCGGAACCAAATTGATCCTCTGCAGCATCTGTAAATTGAGTTTTAAATAACTCAAAACTTCCAAAATCCCTAGCAATTGCTGATGCTAAAGTATCTTTAGGTTGCCCGCTAGATTTTGGTGTGAGGTTTTCAAAAAACAAGGTGTGATTATAATAACCACCAGCATTATTCCTTAAATCGACATTGTTTATATCAAGTTTTTTTAAAATATCCTCAATACTTAAATCAACCAAAGCTTGATTGGCAGCAATTAGTGTGTTCAAATTATTGGTATAGGTCAAATAATGTTTTGAATAATGATTCTCCATGGTCAATACACCAATACTTGGTGCAAATGCTTCATAGTTATCAGGAAGCTTTGTTAAGGAAAAAGCACCATCTTCAACACGAACATCTTCGGGCAAACCGATAGTGATTTTATCATCAACAGATGGCAATGGCACTTCCACCACTTCGGTTAGCTTTTTATTATTACAACTCATAACAAGTAAGCTTCCAAGAAAAACAATGGTAAGTATTTTATTTGTATTCATTTTTGCTAAAATTATTTGAAATTTATAGCTCTAAAGAATGTATCATTTCAATATACAATTCTTTGGCTTGGTCAACAGAAAGATGACTTATTTGCATCCATGCGTTGGTTTTGAATGCATTTCTTAAATCTAAACCTGAACTCGAATTGGTACTCAAGGTACCAATTGTAGCTTGTTTGTAATAGGCATATAATCGCAATTGTACATCTTGAGGCAAAGATGCTTGAGACATTTTTGAAGCTATTGCTACGGCTTCATTAAATCGTGTATCTAAATCTTTTTCAGACATAGAAAATTATTATTTTACAGCGATGATAGTTTTTCCACCAACCGCTTTCTGATTGAGTTTTACGTTAACTTCCGTTCCTAAAGGTAAATATAAATCAACTCTTGAGCCAAATTTGATAAATCCAGCGTCTTCTCCTTGTACTACTTCGGTTCCTTCTATCGCATAGTTTACAATACGTTTTGCCAAAGCACCCGCTATTTGTCGGTATAGAACTTCTCCAAATACTTCGTTTTCGATAACTACAGAAGTTCGTTCGTTTTCGGTACTTGCTTTTGGATGCCAAGCTACCAAGTATTTCCCAGGATGGTATTTGCTATAATTGATTTTCCCACTCATTGCATAACGCGTTACGTGCACATTTATTGGCGACATAAATATCGATACTTGCAGTCTTTTATCTTTGAAATATTCTGGTTCAAAAACCTCTTCAATCACCACTACTTTTCCATCAACTGGAGCGATAAGATTGTGAATAGAATGATCCACCACCCTTTTTGGATTGCGGAAAAATTGCAATACAATTAGCAAGAAAAAAAGCAACACCAATTGCAAAGTCATTTTTAACCAAGCTAACTCTACGAATTTATCCAATAAAAGGATACCCGCAATAAAGCTAACTAATGTAATAAAAATAATCTTGTAACCTTCTTTATGAAACATATTGTAAAATTATATAAAACAAATTAATAAATGGAATTACAAATATAATACTATCTAAGCGATCTAAAATACCTCCATGACCAGGCATAATTACTCCGCTATCCTTTACACCTACAATTCGCTTTAATTTAGATTCAATCAAATCTCCTAAAGTACTGAAAATACTTATGATAATAGCACTTATTGACCAAATTAATATTGAAGTATTGAGATAACTAGGTTTTGGATTAATATAAAATTTAGAAATTAAAACCCCAGCAATTATTGAAAAAAACAATCCTCCAACAAAACCTTCTACTGTTTTTTTTGGTGAAACAGAAGGAAATAATTTATTCTTTCCAAAATTCTTTCCTATTAAGTATGCAAAAGTATCATTTGTCCAAATTAATATAATTATCGTAATTAATATATCCGAATTGTATCCCTTATTACCAATTGGAACATAATTTATAAGTATAAATGGAAAAATAATATACCCTATTAAAAGAATATATTGAGTAATGATGTTAAAGTTTTTTTCGTTTTTTTGAAACAAGAAATAGAGTAATCTTATTGACACTGCTATTGAAAAAAACGTAACCCCTTTGTTTATAAACGGGTTATGGTGCTTGTCGTAGAAAAAATAATAGGAAATTCCTGCAATTATTATTCCTGCATAAAAATTGACAGAGGTCATTTTTGAAAATTCATATACACCAAAGACTAATAATATTGAGAATAATATTGCTAAACTTTCTTTAGAATATATTATACAACTTAATAATAAAATAATATAAACTGCACCAGAAATAGCTCTTTTTAAGGTTTCATTCATTTTACAAATCTTCTAAAAGCAGAAGATATAAGTTTTTTGCAACACTTCCATATTGAAGAAAATCTTCGTCTTTGGCTTTTTCAAAATATTTTATGGTTGTGATGTTATTTGGATAATCTTTGTCGTAATTCTTTTTTATGCCTCTGAGTCCATCGCTTTTAGATTCTATAATTTGGCTTGTTTTTGCCAAAATAACAATGTTAACAGGTAAATCGTTTGGTTTATGTTGTTTTATTTGATTGGAAGAAAACAATACCGAACCTTCTTCGGCAATTAAGTTTTCACATGTTGCAAAAAGAAACTTAGGATTTTCAACATCCTTATATTGCAATTTGTTTTCGTCCAACATCGAAAATAATTTTGGTTCTATACACATTGCTTCACATTCAAACCAATCATTTTCTTCTAAGATGTTTAAAAATTGTTCTTTTACTTCACCCAAATCTTCGCAATAGATGAACTTTCCACCGTTTTTCTTAAAATTATACGTGAATTTTTCATCAACAGGAAGCAATGAAAAGCTAGAAGGAATGTTGTTAAATTCGCTCTGGTTATCATCGTCGGAGGCATCATTGCTGCTGCCAAATATTTTTCTAAAAAGGCTCATGCGCTATATATAAACTTAAGCTTACTATTAGGAATCGTTCAAAGATAAAAAAATCTTAATTCAAAAACAGTTTTTGAATTAAGATTTTATAAAATTGTTAAATTTTGTATTTTAAGCGTCGGCTACTAATTCGTCTTCATGCTTATCAAAAGGACGTTTCCCAAAAATAGTTTCTAAATCGTCTTTAAAAATAACTTCTTTTTCAATTAGTATATCGGCTAGTTTCAGCAACTTATCTTTATTTTCTTCAAGTAGTTTTATTGCTCTTTGATATTCGTTTTCAATCAGTGTGTTAATTTCTTTATCAATTACCAAGGCTGTTTCTTCCGAATAGGGTTTTGAAAAACTATACTCACTTTGCCCAGACGAATCGTAATAAGTTATGTTTCCCAGTTTTTCGTTCAAACCATAGATGGTAACCATGGCACGTGCTTGTTTGGTTACTTTTTCTAAATCACTCAATGCACCAGTAGATATTTTATCAAACACTACTTTTTCAGCAGCACGACCACCCATAGTAGCACACATTTCATCTAGCATTTGATCCGTTCTAACAATTAGTCGTTCTTCGGGCAAATACCAAGCGGCTCCAAGACTTTGTCCACGAGGAACAATAGTTACTTTTACTAATGGTGCAGCATGTTCTAGCATCCAACTTACAGTAGCATGTCCAGCTTCATGAACCGCAATAGCACGTTTTTCGTCTTTAGTAACAATTTTATTTTTCTTTTCCAATCCACCAACAATTCGGTCAACGGCATCCAAAAAATCTTGCTTATCAACGGCTTCTTTATTTTGTCTAGCAGCAATCAATGCCGCTTCGTTACAAACATTAGCAATATCAGCACCCGAAAAACCTGGTGTTTGTTTGGCTAAAAAATCCAAATCCAAATTATCCACTTTTTTCAATGGTGCCAAATGCACTTCAAATATTTCTTTACGTTCTCTAACGTCTGGCAGGTCAACATATATTTGTCTGTCAAAACGACCAGCACGCATCAAAGCTTTGTCTAAAACGTCTGCTCTATTGGTGGCTGCCAAAACGATAACGTGAGTGTTCGTTCCAAAACCATCCATCTCGGTCAGTAATTGATTTAAAGTGTTTTCGCGCTCATCGTTAGAACCCGACATATTGTTTTTTCCTCTAGCACGACCAACAGCGTCAATTTCATCAATAAAGATAATAGCTGGCGATTTTTCTTTGGCTTGTTTGAATAAATCTCTAACACGAGACGCTCCTACTCCAACAAACATTTCCACAAAATCAGAACCTGATAAAGAGAAGAACGGTACTTTTGCTTCACCCGCAACGGCTTTGGCCAATAAGGTTTTACCCGTTCCTGGAGGTCCAACCAATAAAGCTCCTTTTGGAATTTTACCGCCAAGTTTAGTGTATTTTTCTGGGTTTCTAAGGAATTCTACGATTTCTTGTACTTCCTCTTTTGCACCTTCTAGTCCGGCAACATCCTTGAATGTAATTTTTACATCCGTTTTCTCATCAAATAGTTTTGCTTTCGATTTTCCAATATTGAATAATTGTCCGCCTCCGCCACCAGAGCCACCAGACATTCTTCGCATGATAAAAAACCACAAACCAATTATGAAAACAAATGGTAAAATAGAGACTAAAATCCCAGTCCACTCACCTCTTTGTTTGAAATCAAAAGATTTAAGTTTGTTCTCACTTTTAGCTTCTTCAAGTTTCTTTTGAAATAATTCATCATTCCCTATTTCAAAACTATAATGAGGTCCTTTATTTTCTCTTCCCAACACGTCGGAAGCTACTTTTTTATTCTCTTTTTCTTTCATTGCAGCAGCGGTCAAATAAACATCTGCTTCTGTTTTATTGTATACAATAACTTTATCTACTTTTCCACTATCCAACATGGTGTTGAATTTAGATGAAGTTATTTTGCCTACTTCTTGGAAACTTCCACCGCCGAATACATTCAACAATAGGAACACTCCGATTAAAAGTCCATAAATCCAATACGGACTGAACTTAAAATTATTTTGTTTTTTTTCGTTAGCCATTTTTTGTGTAGGTATTTTTTAGTAATTCGTTGGAATGGTAGTTATTTTGGCATCGCCCCAAAGACCTTCAATATTGTAAAATTCTCGGATTTGTTTTTGGAACACATGAACCACAATGTTCACATAATCCATCAAAACCCACTCGCCATTGTCCGTGCCTTCTACGTGCCATGGCTTGTCTTTTAATTCTTTGGATACTAATTTTTGGATGGAGTTAACAATAGCGTTAACTTGGGTGTTTGAATTTCCGTTGCAGATGATAAAATAATCACAAACTGCTGTGTCTATTTCTCTTAAATCTAGGATGTCAATATCATTTCCTTTTACTTCTTCTATGCCTTTTATTATGTTTGCTAATAAAATATCTGATTGAACTTCTCTTTTCGCCATGTATTATTTTTCTATGAATTGCAAAGGTATTACTTTTTGTGTTTATTTTTGCTTAATAAAAGTCTAAAATTAGCAACAATAAAGTACCTTGTTCCATGCTTATAATCAAACTCAATGCCACAGATTCTACTAATGATTATTTGAAGCAATTGAATAAGGAAAAACCACTTGACAATTTCACCACAGTTACTACGGTTTCTCAAACCAAAGGAAAAGGACAAATGGGTGCGCAATGGACTAGCCAACCTGGTAAAAACTTAACCTTTAGTCTTTTATACAAACCAAAAAAACAATTTTGCACTTCTATTTTTGACGTAAATGTAACCATTGCTGTTTCGATTATTGAAGCATTAGAAACATTTGAAATTCCAAAACTAAACATCAAATGGCCGAACGACATTTTGGCAGAAAACAAAAAGATTGGTGGCATACTTATCGAAAACAGTCTAAAAGCCGATGCAACTATCGATACCATCATCGGAATTGGCATCAACGTTAACCAAGAATCTTTTCCTGATTTTATTCAAGCGAGTTCGTTGAAAAAAATAACTGGTCTCGAATACGACCTAGAAATATTGCTCGACAAAATAACGAACACTATTCAACAAAACTTAGAAGAAATCGATTCTCAAAAAGAATTCTTTTGGAAACAATACCATCAGCATTTATTCAAACACAACCAACCTATGGCGTTTGAAAACACATCTCAAGAAAAGTTTATGGGCATCATTAAAAATGTTTCTACCGATGGAAAACTACAGATACAATTGGAAGATGACTCAATACAGTCTTTTGGATTGAAGGAAATTAAGATGTTGTATTAATCTAAAACAACCCTTTAAAACCAGCATTCTTTATCCCAATCTTACGGGCATCAAAGTTCATTTTGTCGTGCAACAAGCTAGCATATACGGAGCGGAAATCAATCTCATGTTTTAAATCGCCATTATCAAGGTCAGACAGGTTTGGATTGTTCCCAAATACTTTTCCTTTGTTGCTGCCGCCAATAACAAACATCGGAGCTGCCGTTCCATGGTCTGTGCCACTGCCGTTGTCTTTTACTCTTCTTCCAAATTCGGAAAACACTACAACAGTTACATTTTGCATCAGTTTGGCATTCTTCAAGTCGCTATAAAAACTCGCCACAGCATCGTTCAGTTCCGTTAAGTTTCGATTCTGAATATTTAATTGATTGTCGTGCGTGTCATAACCATTTTGCGATGTATAATACACTTTCGAATTCAAGTTTCCTTTTACCAATCGTGCAATCCATTCTAAGTTTTTACCCAAATTAGTTTTCGGATAACTTACCTCAGCCGTTGATTTTGCCAACGCTTTCTGAATGTCTTCCGAACCTTCCATCACCGAGTTGGCAATCTTCCGAACAAAGTCTAACTGCGGATTATCCGAAAGTTTTCCTACTTCTTCTTTCTCGTTTTTAATCTTAAATCTATTTGGGTCTTTCACTGTGATTGAATTTGGCTCATCACCTTTCAATGCCAAGTTGTCAATATTGTCTAAGTTTATTCCCGCCGTTGGTTCGTGGTCGTTACACTTCAAATCTAAATACTTCCCAAGCCAACCATTGTTTGCATAAGTATTACTATCGGTAGCCGTTTGCCATATTTCTTGACTGCGAAAGTGGGAACGCACTGGTTCGGGATAACCCACGTTTTGCAACACACTCAAATCACCATTTTGTTGCATATTGGCAAAATCTTTTAACGCAGGATGAAAACCCATACCGTTGTTTTTGCCTAAAAGAACATCTTTAGAAAGCGCAATTTTACTTCGCAAATCATAATACAACGGATTATCATAAGGCACAAACGTATTTAAACCATCATTACCACCGTTTAGCTGAATGAACACCAAACATTGCTCACCAATCACCAAACTAGGTTGTTGTCCAAAAGCATGTAAAAAGCTTGGCAACAATAATGAACCTCCTGTAAAAGTTCCTGTTAAGGATAAAAAATTTCTTCTATTCATAACTATATCAATTGGAATTCAGGCAATTTCACCATCGTGTTAAACAATCGAAGTACAGCGTTTTCTGCACCTTCGCTCTTGGGATTAAAATCATATTTCAACAACTCTTCAAAGTCTTTCTGCATCGAGTCATCTGTTTGAAACAACACTCGTTCGCTCAGTTGTGCAATAATTGTTTTGTTGGTGCCATTTGCATCAAAATCTATCGAAACCCGAAGCATCGTATCACTATTTTCATCCATCATTTCATCGCTCATATACTTTCTTCTTCGGTTTAACGGCTGTCCGCTACACAACAAATCTGCCACATTATTGCGTTGCAAATACATTTGTGATGACAACCATTCATTCCCACCATTCCAACCTTTTACATTTGGTTGATTAAACAAATCCATGCCTTGTTGTTTCAAGAAAAACGTCAATACTCGTGTATTCATTTTTTCTATCTTCAATTCGTATTTCAGTTGCAGGATATACACCAATGGATCTTTGATTTTGCTTCCCGATATATTCTTTTGGTATTCTTCTGTAAAAATCTTGGTCAACAACGGTTGCAGTTCAAAATTCACTTTTCTAAAATAATCTCCATAATACGTCACCAATTCTTCCGAAGGTTTGTCATAGAGAAACCACTTTAAAATTTTTCGGGTAACAAAATAAGGGATTGCTTTTTGCTCAAAAATAATATCCACCAATTCATCGGCTTTAAACGTTCCCGTTTTGCCAAAATAGGTTATGGTATCATTGTTCTCTAATAATTTTCGGTAGTTGGCGTTGGTTTCGCCAATTGTTAAACCCGCCAATCCTTTAGCACCATTCTTAATGTCTTCCTCCGTATAATTGCCAATACCTAGCGTGAACAACTCCAACAATTCCCTACTAAGGTTTTCATTAATTTTATCTCGTCTATTATCCACATTGTCCAGATAGCGCACCATTGCATTAGTTTTTAGCACCGCTTTGGTCAAGGTTTTAAAATTACCAAACGCTTGCTCGCGCAACAACTGATTGTGCTGAAAGACCCAATGGTTTACTTTTACTTTCTGATAGGTAGATACAAAATGATTGTGCCAAAAACAAGTCATCTTTTCGCGAAGCGGAAAAGCCTCATCCATCATTTTTTCGAGCCACCATTCTTTTAGTTTTTGCGACACCTGAATTTCTTTTCGCAATATTTTTTTAACAGCGTCTTCATCATCAGTCGTTTTCATCAGTTGACGAGCAGCTTTCAATTCTGCTTTAGTTTTAGGGCTATCGACCAACAAATCGGGTTCTTTTTTATCTACTTTGGTGGCAAACGATTGCTCCAAAAACTTTTGAAGTCCTAATGTTTCTATTTTTTGTGCTTCTTTTCCCGAAAAACCCAAGCGAAGTGACCAAAGCGTATTGCGATTCATAACCAAAATTTGAAAATTTAAAGTTAAGACTTTTGATATCAAATAAGGTTTAATTATGCTTAAGTAATTTTGTCCAAATCTGTTTTTCAGTAAAGAGATGCGATTAACTGCAGCTACGCAACATCGCCCGAATCTATTCATTACAAATCAATTAAACTTAGTTTAGTATCTTTGAACATTGGAGAATTAAAGCAATCAAAGTGCTATGAAAATATTTAGTTGGAAAATTATTAGTTTATTCGTTATAACTTTATCATTAGGCTGGACAACCGAAATGGGTTCGGGGTACAACATCCAGAAACCCAATACCACATTTGTGCTTCCTGATATTCTTCATGAAATCTCTGGATTGACAGATATTGACCAAAGAACTATTGCCTGTATTCAAGACGAAAATGGTATTATTTTTATCTATGATATTGTTCTGAATAAAATCAAGAAACAATATAATTTCCATCTTGATGGCGATTATGAAGGCATAACTAAGGTAGGCACCACAATGTATGTACTAAGAAGTGATGGTGTTTTATTTGAGTTTTTGAATTATGAAAGTCCAAATTTTAAATTAAAAACCTATCAAACAGGAATTCCTGCCCACAACAACGAAGGACTTTGCTATGATGCTGACAGCAACATACTATTGATAGCCAACAAAGGAAAATCCGTAAAAGGCAAAGAGTTTAAAGACAAAAGAGCTATTTATGGATTTGATTTAAAAACCAAAAAACTAACCACTTCTCCCGTTTATGAATTTGATATTAATGTTATTAAAAAACATGTTGCCGACAAGAAAATAAAAGTACCTACAAAACTAAAAAAAGGGGAAAACCCAGAACCTTTTATTAAACTTATGACCTCAGCAATTGCTATTCATCCCATGTCAAAAAAACTCTATGTACTTTCGGCTGCCGACCATTTGTTTTTTGTGTTTAATAGAAATGGAAGCATACATCACATTGAACCTTTAAGCACAACTGTTTTTAACAAGGCAGAAGGCATTACTTTTTTAGAAAATGGCGACATGCTTATTACCAACGAAGGACAACAAAAAAAGCCAACCTTTCTTCGATTTAACTATAAACCAACTGGAGTTAAAAAGTAGTTTGCAACAACATTGCTACTCCAATTTCGCAACAACACAAACCAACAACCCACTTAGTAACCCTGAGCGCAGTCGAAGGGCACAAATCGCTCATCACACAACATCCTTTTTCTGGCGTTTTGTTTTGTATTAGTTTGTTTTAGTACTACAGTCAACCGAAGCAAATTTGTATTTCACCTTTTCAAAATCAATAGGTTTATCTTTTTTAAAATAGGAAGCCCCTAGATACATTTCAATTTCTCCATTGCCTAAAATGAGTTCGTCGCCTTGTTTTAAAAATGCCATCGGATTTTTATACGTTTTAGTTACATCCTTAGTAAGTATGAATGTATAGGAACAAAACAAAGTATCTCCTTTAAACTCGCCTTCAATTTTACCTTCTCTTTTAGGTTCATCAAAAACCTTCATCACCAAACTACCTACTATTTTCCCATCTTTTAATGGCGTAATTTTTAAATCTAGTGTGTCTTTTTCATACACCGCTTTGTAGCATTGTTCGGTAGCTAGTTGTTCTGTTTCTGTGTTTGTCTTCTCAGTTTCTTTTTTATCTTCATTCTTTTTACAACTCTTAAAACCAATTAAAATTAAAACCAAACCTACTATTCTTATTTTTTTCATGTCAATAAAATTTAGTTACTAAATGAGTATTAATAAATATAAATGTACGAATTAATTATTGAGTAGTATTAAAAATTTAGTGATTTAAAATGTTTTGCCAATTGCACTTACTATAAGTACACGTTTGTGCAACTGCTTATGCATTTAATTTCAGTAAGCAGTCAATTGTCTTAATTTATCGCTTTATCTTTTTTAAAATTATATTTAACTGCAAAATTTACGAGGTTATTTTCAACATTATACGATCTTCTTCCCAGAAGATTATCACTAAATCCCTTTGAATCACCACTGTAATATTCAAAATCTAAATACACAGCCAATTTTTTATTGATAAAATAATTCAAACCATAACCGGAATTAATACTACCATATTGTTTTGGGTAATCTATTGGTTGTAAATTTGCTGAGTAATTTCCATAATTACTTTTACTTTCCATAGTATAAGCAGCCCCAATTTTTAGACTACCTCCTAAATTTTTATAAATTCTAAACTCCCATTTGACATCAATTGGAACACAAATAACGGCTCCATTAAAACTACCATAACTTTCATCTGAACCAAAATCAATCCAACTTCCACCATGAGTATCTGGTTTATAAAACGAAACTCCAGTTTCATAATATTTAATTCTAGCAGACAAACTCCAATGTCTTGCAAAATAATATTTCAGATAAAAAACCACCTTGAAACGAACTTTTTGATGCCTCATTTGAAAAAGAACTAATTTTATTTATTCCAATTTCTACACCAAAAAACCAATTCCCTTTTGGATTTATATTTTCATTTGTTTGAGAAATAATTCTATTTGAAAACAAACTCAGTAGGGCAATAATAAATATTTTACTTTTCATATTTACTTTTTTAAGTTAACATTGATTTCTTTTAATAATCATTCAAAAATTATTATTTTTATTACTTTAAAAATACGAATGTAATAAAAATAGTAACCCAAAAATTACGGTTTCCCACATTTCAAAAAAGATTTCTTCAATTTCTTTAATCTGTGTTCCTTTCACCAAGAATTAAAATCCGTATTTATTTGCGTTTGGCACCGTCAATCCGATTTAACCGCGTTCCAACAAACCGTCAAACAAAAAAAACATTTCCCATAAAAATCTTTATCTTTGAACTCTAAACAATTTAGGGCATGCAAGCAACACAATTACAATCGGAATTAGAAGTCTATTTTGAAAAATTCCGCAACAACATCATCGGGATAGACCAAGAATTTCAATCACCATTTGGCACCCAAAAAATAATCTACACCGACTGGACCGCCAGCGGAAGACTATACCGCCCAATTGAGGAAAAAATGACGAATGTTTTTGGACCTTTTGTAGCCAACACCCATACCGAAACTACCATCTCAGGAACCGCCATGACAATGGCGTACCACGAAGCACGAAGCATCATCAAACGCCACGTTAACGCCAACGATAACGACGTACTAATCACCGACGGCACTGGTATGACAGGCGTGGTCAACAAACTGCAACGCATACTAGGATTGCGGATAGCCGAAAACCTAAAAGAATATACCAGCATTCCCGATGCCATCAAGCCCATCGTGTTTATATCGCACATGGAGCACCATTCTAACCAAACCTCATGGCTAGAAACCATCGCCGATGTAGTGGTAATCGATTGCAACGAAGAAGGGTTATTCTGTCTAGAAAATTTTAAAAAGACTTTGGAACAATACAAACATAGAAGTTTCAAGATTGCCTCCATTACCTCTTGCTCCAATGTTACTGGAATACAAACACCTTACCACGAAGTGGCAAAAATCATGCACCAAAACAACGGTGTATGCTTTGTTGACTTTGCTTGCTCTGGACCGTATGTTGAAATCGATATGCATCCCGATGAGGAAAGCTATTTGGATGCCATATTCTTCTCGCCACACAAATTCCTTGGCGGACCAGGAACAACGGGTGTTATGCTGTTCAACAAAAACTTATACAAAAACAATATTCCCGACTGTCCCGGCGGAGGAACCGTAAGCTGGACCAATCCGTGGGGTGAACACAAATATATAGACAACATCGAAGACCGCGAAGACGGCGGAACTCCTGGTTTTCTTCAAGTTATCAAAACAGCATTGGCCATTCAGTTGAAAGAAGAAATGGGTGTGCAAAACATCATCAAGCGCGAGCATGAAATTGTGGACTACATTTTCAGTAGATTGAACAATGTAGAGGATTTAAACATCCTTGCCAACCAACATCAAGACAGATTGGG
>ENA-UPXM01000669-UPXM01000669.1-activated-sludge-metagenome-genome-assembly--contig:-NODE-669-length-48146-cov-12.315672_pt1 | contig 48146 bp, 32 predicted proteins | sample MGYA00238178_ERZ772708 | MGnify/ENA primary metagenome ERZ772708 (study PRJEB29002, sample SAMN05720212) | activated sludge metagenome | isolation source: anaerobic digester from wastewater...
AATTGCCATTTGTGAGCCTTATTAGGCTCTAAAGTGGCAAAAATAGAATGTAAACGTTTTAAAAGAAACCAATTGTAAAGAAAAGGGTTTCTTTTTTTACATTTATTGTGTATAATGGCTGAGGAATGGATAGAAATTCTAATATTCAAAAAGGAAGGAGTGGATTAAAATGATTAAAAAACTATTATCAGAAAAACTGAATAAGAAAGAATTTCAAGTTAGAATTGACGAGATGCATGCTTATGACATTGCAGAAGATTTATTAGGGCTTGCGCCAAATGAACGTAAAGAATTATATCAATTCTTATCAAACGAACAACTTGCTGAAATAGTTGCCTATTTAGAGCCGGAAATTGCTGCTGGTATTCTAGAAGAGTTTGATGTTATCAAACAAACTAGAATCTTAGATGAGATGAATGTTGATGACTCGGTCGATATTCTTCAAGCTTATGAAGATGAAGAATTAAGAGACATAATTATCGAAACTTTAGAAGATAGAGAAGACATTCAAAAAATTATCGAATACGATGATGATCTAGTGGGTGCATATATGTCCACTGACTTCGTTTTGATTCATCCAAAGATGGATGTTAAAGAAGCGTCATCTAGTTTAATTAAACAAGCCGACGAAGCCGAAAGTATTAATTTATTGTTTGTTGTTGATGAAGTAAATAATTATCTTGGTGCCGTTGATTTAAGAGTTTTAGTTAGAACTAGAAGTCCTAAGTTAATTGAAGAAATTATGATTGATGTACCAGCGGTTACTGATAACTTACCAGTAACTGAAGCGGTTCATGATATGAAAAACTATGAGTTATATGAACTTCCAGTAGTCAATTCAGATAATAAATTAATTGGTTTTCTAACACTAGATGATATTATTGATATTGCTACTGAAGAGGCCGAAGAAGATTTTGAAAAGTTAGCCGCACTACCAAAAACCAACCGAACACACGGTTGGCTGAAAACGGCTTTAAGAAGACTACCTTGGTTAATTATTCTAATGATTATTTCAATCCCATTAATGTCTTTTTCAGACTTAATGATTGGGGCCATTAGTGGGGTAACCATCTTAGCATTCTTTCAACCACTAATGTTAGATTCGCCAGGTAATGTGGCGACACAAACCTTAGCGGTTGCCTTAAAATCAATTTCTAATGAAGGTAGAATGAGCAGGGGAGAAATAAAAAGAGAATTTATTTCTAACTTATTTACTAGTTTAATGCTTGGTTTAATTACTTTTTTAATTTCATTTGTCTTTGTTTACTTTACACAATTAGGCTTACCTGAAAGTGCTAATACATTTACCAACGTTGAAACAGCACTAATCTTTTCAGTAATAATTGCCGGATCATTAGTGATTGTAGTATCTGTTGTAAGTTTGCTGGCAATTGCAATACCACATCTTTTCAAATCAATGAAAGTTGACCCTGCAGTAGCAAGCGGACCATTTATTACTACTATTATTGACTTTTTCTCAACTCTTGTCTATTTTGGTCTAGCAGCATTAATTCTTAAGGGGGTTGGCATGATATGATTAAATTAGATTTTAAAAAATCCAACAACCAACTTAAAAAAGAATTAACCAAATTACAAGCTTATGATATCGCCGAAATATTTTGTGATCTTGATGAAAAAGAACAAACTCTCGTTCTAGATTTATTAGGTCACAAAAAATCAGCAGAAGTCTTCTCAAGATTATCTGAATATGAGCAAGTTGAAGTTTTTGAAGAATTAAATGATAATCGCAAGAAACAAATTCTAAATAATTTAGGAATTGACGAATTAAAAGAATTTATTGGCTTTTATGATAAAGACAAGCAAGATGAAATCTTAAAATATATTGATAAAGATAAGGCTAATATTATCAAAGATTTATTAATCTATTCTAATGACTTAGCGCCATCAATTATGACAACTGAATATTTAAGTGTTAACGTTAATTCATCAGTTAAAGAAGTAACGTCATATATCTTTAATAATGCCAATGATGATATCTTAATTGATAATATTTACGTCGTTGATAACGATAATAAATTGGCAGGCATTTTATTCTTAAAAGATGTCATTGTCGCCAGAGCTAATGATTCCATTACTGATTTGATGATTACTGATCTTCATTATGCTTATAATGATAGTACGATTAAAGAGGCAATTCAAATCGTAAAGAATTACGATATTTCATCAATTGCAGTAATTGATCACGAAGGATACCTTTTAGGTATTATTACTGCTGATGACGTCTTAGAACAGTTAATTAATGAGTATGATGAATTATACAATAGATTTGCATTCTTACCAAGTCATGATGACGCTTATACTGGATTTGAAAGAAGTAAAAAGCGTCTTCCGTGGCTAGTCATAGCTACCGTTTTAAATATCTTAATTGCGATATTATTCTTATTAGTTCCAGCTTTTGAATTAACCCTAAGTCAAGTCTTTGCCTTAGTGTTATTCCAACCATTAGTATTAGATATGGCCGGAAATATTGGAACTCAAAACTTAGCGATTACCATTTTAGGGATTCATAAAAATGAACTATCTACTAAAGAAGATAGAAGGTCATTTTTATTAAAAGAAACCCTTATTATGTTGTTTAACAGTTTAGTTGTCGCTATCTTTGGTTTTATTGTCGTCTCAATCTTTTCGCTAATTACTAAACAAACTAATAGTGCTGGTGAACTATTGGCTCCTTATAAACTAGGATTAGTAGTCGGCGGAGCATTATTTTCTGGTATGTTCATTTCCGGTTTATTAGGCACTATCTTACCAATTTTCTTTACTAGTCGTAATATGGATTCAGATAACGCATCAGGTCCAATTCTAACAACATTAGCTGATATATTGGCAATATTAACTTATTACTCTATCGCAGCTATTATGTTATTATTCTTATAACAATTCAGACATTCCAATAAAGGGATTAACCAAAATGGTTAGTCCTTTTCTTTTTAATTTTTTTATGGAATAAATATTAAGGAGAAAAAAATGTTTAAAAAGAGAAAAAAAGTAGAAAACCCATGATGTTGCAAATGAAAAAAGAGATATTGGTTTAAAAACAACTAAACATTTAACTGAAGAACAGTAAGCAATTTATCGACATAAATTGTATAAGATGATGTTATATTATTACACCAAAAGAAAAAATAACTATGTAATATATCAAAATGAGCTATATATACTATGGGGAGTTAATTGGCATTGGCGCGGACTAGTTTTATTAATTAAAGATCGAAATAATACAGATAATCAAGTTCAAACCAATTTTTCACAAATTAAACCATATTACACAAGTCATGAGTTATTAATTAAAAAAGGTTATCAATATATTAAATGTGCGAATAGGGTAACATATGTTAAGAGGGGTCATGTTATTACTATTGATTTAGAAACTAAAGAAATTCATTCAAATTTATCACTTAATTTAAAAATTAATCGAATTTTATATAATTATCAAAAACAAATTAATGATAATGTTTTAGATTTTGATATTTTAAATATGGATAATAAAACAATAGAAAATTTCACTTAATTGTTATATATCCCAGCAATACTATGCTTTGAAACTTGCTCTTTTTGTATTTAAAAGTTAAAATATAACTATAGCTAATATATATATGTATATATAAAGTGTGTAAATATGATTTTTAAAGAAGCATTGTATGGATTAAATATAAAAATAAAGAAGTAAAATATTTTATAAAATATATAGATATATTGAACAATAGAATTAAAAAGGGGGAATATTATGGCAAAAAGTGTTAATGGTGCATTTAATGAATTTTTACAAAATACAGTTAATATTAAAAAAACTGATTCGGATAAAGCGAAATCAAGTAGGGATTTTTTGGTAGAACAAATCAATTATATAAGTAGCAATGGTAAATTTTTAAAGCTTGCCTTAGAATATAATTGTTATTTTGGTTCTTTTTCTAGAAAAACTAAAATTTGTGAACTAGATGATGTTGATATAATAATAGGATTAAATGGGGGAGAATTAGAAATCGTAACCTATTATCAATGGGATGATATAACATTGAAATTAAAAAAAGATTGTACAGATAGTATGCTGATTGATTCATCTGACAAAGTTTTTGAATATTCCGGATATACTTATTATTTAAATTCTAACAAAGTAAAGAATAAATTAGTTTCACAATTATCAAATATTTCTCAATATGAAAAAGCTGATATACATGCTAGAGGAGAAGCGGTAACACTTAAATTAAAGAGTTACCCATGGAATTTTGATATTGTTCCGGGGTTTTATACCGGTGATGAAGTTAAAAAACCATTTTATTTAATACCAAATGGCAAAGGTAAGTGGAAGAAAACTAATCCTAAAATTGAGCAGAAAAGAATTACAGAATTAAATAAAAAGTTTAATGGAACTGTTTTACAAACCGTAAGACTGGTTAAATATTGGAATAAAAGAGGAAAAATGCCGAAGATTACATCTTATGTTTTAGAAACAATGGTTCTTGATTATTTTGATCAAGCACAGCATTATTTGATAAAATTTGATGGGTCCACTATTGATTATCATTATATTCATTTTAGAGATGCCCTACTATATATAGTTGATCATATATTTTGGGATGTACAAGATTCCAAAGGTATTCAGGGAAACATTAACAATATACCTAATGATTATAGATACAAAATATCTGACCGAGCTCAATCAGATTATAAAAAAGCGTGTAGTGCTGTTTATGCTGAAATTTATGAAAAAAATATGGGAAAAGCATTTAATATTTGGAGAGATATATTTGGAGAGGAGTTTCCTAAATATGAATAATATTTTTGAACATCAAAATATACCAGAAAATCAACAACTAATTGTTGCTCAACATTATGTTTATAAAAAAGCCAAACAATTATCTTTATTATTGTTTATTTTATCTGTTATTATACCTTTGATATTTAACATAACTAAAATTTGGATTACAAATGAAATTGTTGCAGCTATTTTTTCTTTTGTATCTATTTGTTTTTTAATTGCAAGTAAAATAATAAATAGCATTATAAATAAAGAAAAGAGCTTAGCTGCACAAATACAACAAAAATTTGACATTAATGTGTTTGAGTTGAATAATATTAATTGTTTAAATAATGAAAAAATATATGTTGTTGCCGAAAAATATAAGTATAAAGATTGGCACAGAAAAAAAGATTGGTACCCAGACTATCAAGAATTAGATAAAAATAAAGCTATTTTTTATTGTCAGCAGCAGAATTTAGAATGGACAAACAATTTGTCTCGTAAATATATGATGTTTTTAACCGTTTGTGTTATTTTGATGGCAGCAGCAGTTACTTTAAATTTTATAATTGAAAATAAAACCATGATACATATAATATCGACTATTGTAATTGCATTACCTTTAATAACTTATTACTTAGTAGGATTTATTAAAATGATTGAAGATAACCAATCATTAACTGAGATTAGAAAATATTCTAATGAAATTGAAATTTTATTTAAGAATAAAATAATAGTTAATTTATTTATGCTTGAAAACTTACAGTGGATGATATTTTATTATAGAAAAAGCAAATATCTAATTCCTGAGTGGTTCGACAGAATTTTCTATAAAAACATATCAAATATGGAACAAAAAAAAGTTTTTCATCGAAAAACAGATAACAATATTTAAAAACTAATAAAAAATCAAGGGAATTAATTGGGTTAATTCGATTAGCTTTTGATATGTCATATCAAAAGGATAATCCAAGCTACAAGTCAAATCAAGATAATAGAGCTAATCAACTTAATCCAAATCATTCAAAATCAAAAGGTAAATAGTTTGGTAAGAAGCAATCACCACGGTGGTTGCTTTTTTATTAAGGGATATAGTATTTTTTATTATAATATGATAAACTTTATTTGAAAGTTATCAATAACTTTTAAGGGGGGTATGAAGATGAAAAAGATTTTAATTTCAATCTTGTTAGTTATGATTTCATTATTGGGGGCTTGCGCGAAAGAAGTTCCTAATAATAATGGTAATGGTGATAATAACGAGGAAGAACAGCCAATAGTGATTCCTGATTATAAAGTTTATACTCTTCATATTTCAACTAAAAATAGTCAAGTGATTGATTCAAAAGAAACATATGTCAAAGGAACTATCGAAGTAAAAGACGGAGAATTTAAAACTGAACCTTTATCGATGGAGATTAGAGGTCGGGGTAATTCGACATGGGCCTTGTTTCCGAAAAAACCTTATCGAGTTAAAATGAAAGATCGTTATCCACTACTAGGATTGAAGCCACTTAAAAATTATGTATTATTAGCTGAATACGGAGATAAATCGCTATTAAGAAACTATTTAGCCCATAAACTTTCAACATATTTAAATACTTATTATACTCTAGAGACAAGACATGTTGAACTATATTTAAATGATGAGTATCAAGGAGTATATTTATTAACCGAACAAATTCGAAATGATAAAGAAGGATTAGTTGTAGGTGATTATTTAATTGAACTGGAACAGGAAGAATCGCGCTGCCTCGAAGAGGGCGAAGAAGATGTAATGTGGATTTCTGAAGGGGCTAATTTTGTGATTAAATATCCATCAATGGATGAACTAACCCCAGAAGAAGTAACCCCGCATATTGATTATCTTCACACCTTCATTCGAGACTTAAATTTTTCATTTCAAACTGAGATGTATGACTACTATATTGATTTAGATATCTTTATTGATTATTTTGTTCTACATGAAATCTTTAAAACGGTAGATATTGGATACTCAAGCGTTTTTTCAGTGATTGATAAGGGCAAATTATATATGGGGCCACACTGGGATTTTGATATCTCGTTAGGTAACGGAGATTACTTTAATTCAACTCATGAATTATACCGGAATCGGTATAATCCGTGGTTTAATAAGATAATTGATAACGAAGCATTTAAAGAAAAATATTTAGCAAGACTGGCGTATGTTTTAGAACATATCATGCCCCAATTATTAAAAGATTTAGATCATGCTTACGAAGGGTTAAAAGCGAGTGCCGAGCGTAATTTCCTAAAATGGGATATTTTAGGTAAACCAGTTTGGTCTAACCCAGAGAGAATGTGGAAAATTGATACTTATTACGGACAATATATGTATTTAAGAAACCATTTAGAAAAAAGAATTGAATGGTTACAACACGAAATTATCATTAATGGGTATTATGATTATTTACCAGAATAATCATAAAGATGCAACTTACGTTTTATTTTTTGCAACTTATTAATTTTATTAATTATTTATTTAAATAACGTTTATAATATATTTAAACTGAAGGCGGAGAGTTATGATTAAATTAGCGCTTAATATTGAAAGAGCTGAAAAATTAATCGAACTTTTAAAAAGTGATGCCAATATTGAGTTAGAAACTTTAGTCTTAAAAGATGATATTCTATTTCAAGTTCCTTCTCAACACGAAGCCACCTTTTTTAGATTGTTAAATGAACTAATTGATAAAGAAAGTGAATTTTGGTTAGAAACTAACGATGAAAAAAGAAAAGTATATCCTTCGGAATGTCTATATTTTGAAGCATTAGGTCATGATGTTATTTTAATAAATAGTTTTTTTAAAGAGGTATATTTAAGACATACATTACTTGATTTAGAAGAAACGTTATCAAATTTAAGATTTACTAGAATTTCAAAATCAGTCATTGTTAACTTAGATAAGATTGAATATATTAAACCATTATTAAATTCCAAATTAGAATTATCTCTACCAGGTGGCATAAAATTAGAAGTTAATCGGTCATATTTAAAATCATTCCGTCTAGCTTTAAAAGAAAAAGCCGGAATCTAAAAAATAAAACTCGCACTTCCAAAATTGGGAGTGCTTTTTTTCTTTTTTGCAACTTACGTATTATTTTTTGTAAGTTGCGGGGAAAATAAACCAAATAGATTGGGATTCTATATAATAGAAGTGACAAAAAAGTTTAACTTTAATACCTAAAAGGAGGGAATATATATGTTAGCTTTCTATATTACAGTCGGAGTCTTAGCTTTAATATTTTTTGGATTCCTATTAGTAAGATTAATTTGGAATATTCGGTTAAATCAATATCAAAAGAAAAGTGGACTTGAAAGATCGAAACTAAATCGGATGCATTTAAGATCAAATATCGTCTCAATGTCACTTCTATTATTAGTTGGAACTTTATCAATTGTTGGTGGAACTACGATTGCTAATAAACCAAAACCAGTATCGGAACGATTTACGGCAGTAGTGATTGATGGCGTGAAATACGAAAATGCTAAAACGGTTGGAAGTAAAGAAAAATTAGAAAGTATTTTAGCTTCAATTCAAAGTAATTACAGAAACAGTGGATATCGTGGTGGTAATAGTGGCTTATATTTTGATTTTGCGATGCCAATGTTTAATAAAACTGATTCAAAAGAAATGGATGCCCTACCTGCTCCAGAATCAACTGGTGATGCTGGTGGTGTAAATATCGCTGATACTTATAATCAAGTAGCGGGAGTGACTGAAGCGGATATTGCTAAAGTTCATGAAAGTGGTAAGTATTTAATTTATGGGCCAAGATATAAAGATCGGATTTATAAAATTGCGTTAGATGAATCTGGTAACCATACTGGTAATGCTCATGAATTAATATTCGAAGATTTTATGTACCAAAATATGATTTTATATAAAGATAAACTAATAGTCTTTGGTTATAAAATCACCTATCTTGAAAAAGATCCAGATAATCCTTATCACTATTATTATGATAGTATTGGTTATAGTTATAGATACTGGCGCCCACATAAATATGAACCAGCATATTATATCGTTGATACTAATTCGATGGAGATTTTAAAGAGTGAAAAATTAAACGGTTATTTAATAGACTTAAGAGTTACTGATGGTATTTTATATTTATTTGTTAGTGAAACTATTCAATTTGATGATGACGGTAATGTTTTACCAATGGATTTTGAATCATTATATTATTTCAAGGGCGAAAATAACTCTTTAGGTATTACTAGAATTTATGCAATTGATTTAAAAGATCCAGCATTTAAAACTAACAAAATTGGTTTTATGGGTCAAAACCAAACACTATATATGGGTAATGGATTAATTGTCTTAACTAACTATAAATGGAAATACTATGAAGGTCAAGGAACTTTATGGGCTAGATCTTATAATACTACTCAAGTAATTGCCATTAGTTATGATGAAACTGGTAACATGGCCTATGTAGGTTCTCAAGAAGTTGAAGGATATTTAAGTGATCAATATTTTCTAGATGTTCGTGAGGGAATGGTTAGAATCGTGACCACATTTGGTAAAAATGATTCAAATCATTTATATATCTTAAAACCAAATGAACAATCCGATAATTTAGATGTTATTGGTCATTTAACTGAAGGTTTAGGTAAACCAGGAGAACATGTAAAAAGTGTTACCTTTACCGAAACTTTAGCTAAAGTAGTAACCTTCTTACAAACTGACCCATTATATACCATTGATTTATCAAATCCTAGTAAACCAAAGATTATTGATGCTATTGAAGAACCAGGATTTTCAGGAGTTCTATTTACATGGGATGATCCAAATCATACGATTGGTATAGGATTTATGGCTGATGAAAATGGCAGAACTACTGGAATTAAAGTATCAGCTTATATTGATAGTTCCCAAGAACCATTTACGATTAATTTCCCATACGATGAATGTCGAATTTCTACCGAAGTATTATATAATCCAAGAGAAAACTTAATCATTGACCGCGTTAACGGAATCTTTGCTTTCATTGTTTCTCAAAATGTGATGACCAAAATTACTGAAGGCTCGAATGATTATTATTGGGGCACTGTTAAAACTATCTTTATGTTTAAAGTTGATTTTAACTCACCTGAAATCTTAGTTCAAAATAAGACGTTATCATCTACACTATTAACAATCGACTCATTTGATTTTGAAAAGATCGTCATTGTTAATAACACAATGCACATCTTGGCGGAAAAAAGAGATATTACTTGGGATTTAGTTAATAATAGCTTAAATGAGCCATTATACTTTGTTAAAAACGAAATTCAATAATTAAAGTTTCTCCCTTTTACATAAACCCGAAAGAAGCCTGCGAAATCCGTAGGCTTCTTTTTTACTTATAAAAAGATTGTAAATAAAATGTAAAAGGTAGTATAATAAAATCAAGATTATAAATGTTGGAGGGGACTTATGACTACCGCAGAAATATTTAAGAACATAATGTTAGTTATTGGGGGACTCGCACTATTTTTATATGCGATTGAATTAATGTCAGCATCATTAAAAGCGGCAGCGGGTAATAAGTTGAAAATAATTATTGAAAAAGCCACTAACAAAATTTGGAAAGGGATTTTAGTTGGAATTGGATTAACGGCACTGATTCAATCTTCATCAGCGACAACCGTAATTATTATTGGGCTTGTCAGTGTGGGATTAATGACCTTAAGACAAGGTGCTGCTGTTGTTATTGGGGCCAATATTGGGACAACAGTAACATCGATATTAATTGGTTTACCTGTTAGTAAATGGGGATTATGGTTTATCGCTATCGGTGTAATTGTTTTCTTTGTTTTTTCACGAAAAGTTCCAAGAAACTTAGGTAGAAGTATTATTGGGTTTGGATTATTATTTGTTGGATTAGAGTTTTTAGGAACTGGAGTTAGAGATATTGCCCAAGCTCAATGGGCTCAAGATGCCTTAAGAACGTTTGGAAATCCAGAAGTTAAAGGATTTTGGCTTTTCGGATTAGGATTTTCTACCATTTTTACGATGGTAGTCCAGTCTTCATCAGCAACGGTTGGGGTGGTTCAAAAACTTTACGATATTGATGCTATTACTTTAATCGGAGCGATTCCAATGGTCTTAGGAGCCAATATTGGAACCACCATTACTGGGGCTCTTGCTAGTATTAAAGGTAGCAAAAATGCCAAAAGAGTGGCCTTTATTCATACCCTATATAACTTAATTGGAACAATTATAATCTTACCACTCATATCACCAATTTCTAAACTACTAGGCGCTGTTGAAACTAGATTTTTATCATCAGAAACTAAGATGATGACCATTGCCTTAGTTCATATGTTATTTAACGTTGCAACGATGTGTATCTTCGTTTGGATTATTACTCCAGTTTGTAAATTGGCAGAAATTGTTATTAAAGATAAGAAAGTTGATGATGAATTATCAGAAGTCTTAGATGAACAAATTTTAGTTGGAACACCAAGTGTTGCCCTTCAATATGCAAAATCAGGAATTAATTTGATGGGTGGTTTAGTCTATAATTATTTAGGAATAATTAGGGAATATCAATTTGAAAATAAATCTAAATTACTTGATGATAGTGAATTTTTAGAAGATAAAATTGATGATTATGATCAAAGACTTCATAAATATTTAATTGATTTAGCTCAAAAGAACGAATTAATGGAAAGTGATACTATTAGAGTAACAGGTTATTTAGATATTATTAATGATCTTGAAAGAATCGGTGACCATTTAAATAATATTGGCGAACTGATCAGTGTCAGATACGAATATGGTCTATTAACTCCAGAAGTGATGCAAGATGAATTAAAAGAGTTTTATACTTTAATTGACTTGATGATGGTTGATGCGTTTAAAGCTTTTGAAACAAGAAATTTAAAATTAGCCGTTCACGTTATTGACAAAGAAGTAGATGCTGATCGATTAGAAAAACAATTTAAGTACAATCATACTCAAAGATTACAAGATGGCACATTAGTTTTATCACCAGAAAATAATTATGTTGATATCCTAGCTAATTTAGAAAGAATTGCCGATCATTTAACTAATATTAGTGAAACTGTCTTATTACTATATGAAACACCAGCTAAGAAAGCGACAGTATTTGGTAAATAATAAATAATTAATTAAGGAGATTGTGAAAAATCTCCTTTTTTAATTCAATTAATTGCCGTAGTAATTATATAATTACTAATCCAAAACGGTTTATGATAAAATGATAAAGAAGTATTATCATTTATTTTATTATTAGGTGGTGAATAAATTGTCAGTTTTAAATCGAGTAATTCAAGCGGAAAATGACGCTAAGAATTTAATAAATGAAGCTAAAGATGACCAAAAGACGATTATTGAAACTTCTAGAAAGCACGCTGAAGAAAAAGCTAGTGCTATTTTGGCTAACGCTCGCGAAGAATCAGTAAAAATTCAAAAAGAATCACAGAAAAAAGTGGAAAAACTAACAAAAGAACACACTTTAGAATTAGCTAAACTTGAAAAGCAAGTTAAAGAAGGTTCTCAAAAAGAAGTTTTAAAGTTAGTTGATTTGGTAGTGAAAAAGGTGACTAGTGTATGATTGTTAAGATGAAGAAAGCGAAAGTTTTCGCTTTAAAAGAATATGAAGATAAACTAAAGCGTTCACTTCAAAGATTTGGTGTCTTAATGATTACTAATGAAAATAGTACGACTCATATCGCTGATACGCAATATGAAGATAGTATTATTTCAAGATCAAATAGAATCGTTAAAGAATTAAGTAAATATGAACCAAAGCCAAGTTTTTTCAACCCTAAATTCCAAATTGTAGATTATGATCGTTTTAAAGAAATTCATCCTGAACAATTAGAACTTTTAGATCAAGTCGAAAAAACTTTAGCTGATGTTTCAAAATTAAAAGAAGAAAACGAATTATCTAAAGAGAGCATTACTTCCTTTGCTCCGTGGTTAAAATTAGATGTAACCACTAAAGATATTTCTAATTTATATTATGTCAATATTTATTTAGGGCAAGTACTGGCTCAAGACGTTGAGTCTTTTAGTGAGTTTTTAGTCACGTCTAATTTGGAATATGAAATATATGATAAAGATGCTAATGGTGTTGCGTATGCAATTGTTAGTAAAAATGATATTTCTAATGATTTGAAAGCGGCCAAATTCAATTTGGTTGAATTACCAGTTTTAGACCACTCAATTTTAGATGAAGTATCGTTTTTACAAAATAAAATTAATGAAAACTTAGAAACGATTACTAACTTAGAAGAAAAACTTAAGACATATGCGTTATCACTTGATGAAATTAGACTTTTAAGTGATCAAATGTTATCAGAAAAAGAATTGAAAAAATATGAGGCAGAGAAAACTGAAAGAACCATTTATTTTGAAGGATGGGTTAGAGAAGATCAAGTTGACTTACTAGAAAAAGCAGTAAGTAAAGTCACTAGTGAATATGAAATTGATCTTCGTGACCCACTACCACAAGAAAATCCACCGACACATACTAAAAATAATAAGTTTGTCGCTCCATTTGAAACGATTACTAATATGTTTAGTATGCCTAGCTATCATGAAATTGATCCAAACCCAGTAATGTCATTTTGGTATTGGTTATTCTTTGGGATGATGATGGGAGATTGGGGTTACGGCGTAGTAATGGCAATTGTCTTTGGGTTATTCTTACTAATTCAAAAGCCTAAGGGTGATTTTAAAAAGTTAGTTCAAGTCTTATTTTATGCCAGTATTCCTTCAGTAATCTTTGGAATACTTTACGGATCTGTCTTTGGTATTTCATTTGATATTGGTAAAGCGCTATTTGGCGTTCCATTTAAACTATTTGATCCAATGTCAGATCCGGTCACACTTTTAATCGTTTCACTTGCTGTCGGAACGGTTCATATCTTTGTCGCATTATTTGTTAAGGCGGTAAGATTAGCTAAAGAAAAAGACTACTTGGGAATTCTATCTGATGTTGTTAGTTGGTATTTAATTATTCCGGGATTAGTTATGTTACTTGTTTTAAAAAATATTCAAGTAATTGCTTGGAGTATGGTGGGTGTTGGAGCCCTAATGATTTTACTCTTTGCTGGCCGCGATAATAAAAACTTTTTCAAAAAAATTACTAGTGGACTAGGCGGATTATATGGAATTAGTGGAATTTTATCAGATATACTTTCTTATTCAAGAATTCTCGCTTTAGCCTTATCATCAGGAGTAATTGCCTTTGCGATGAATATCATCGGCGGCTTACTACTTGGACCATGGTACGGATATATCTTCGGCGTTATTGTCTTTATCATCGGTCACATATTTAATTTTGCGATGGGCTTACTATCAGCATATGTTCATGACTCAAGATTACAATATATTGAATTTTTCGGTAAATTTTATGATGGTGGCGGATACGCGTTTACACCACTAAAATTACAATATAATCATATTTACGAAATAGAAGATAATTTATAGGAGGAAATAGAATATGACACCAGGATTAATTTATGCATTATTAGGAGCTGCACTTGCGGTTGCACTTGCAGGTTCAGGATCAGCAATCGGCGTAGCAATTGCTGGGAAAGCCGGAAGCGGCGTTATTTCAGAAAAACCAGAGTTATTTGGTAGAGTCTTAATCTTACAAGTATTACCAGGAACCCAAGGTTTATATGGATTTTTATTATCAGTCTTAATTTTAGTTAGTACCGGAGTTTTAGCAGGTAATCCAGCGGCCTTAAGCGATGAAACCGGAATGGCATTTTTGTATGCGTCATTACCAATTGCTATTGGTGGATTAATTTCAGCTATTTATCAAGGAAAAGCGGCAGCAGCGGCAATTCATATGATTGCGAAACAACCAACAATGACTGCACGCGGGATGACAATGACCGCTTTAGTTGAAACTTACGCTATTTTATCATTATTAGTTAGTATTTTAATGTGGGTTAGAATTCCAGTTTAATAAGGAGTGATTAACTTGGAAAAGAAAAACTTAACTGATTACATAGTTTCAAAAGGTAAGGAAGAAGCCAAACAAATTAAAGCTGAAGCTGATAAAGCGGCATTAAAAGTTGAAAGAGATATTTTAAATAAAGCTGAAGAGGAAGCCAAAAGAATCATTTTAAGTGCAAGCACTGAAGCTGACTATAAAGTTAGCACACTAGAAATGACTCAAGAAATTGAAAGACGTAAAGCCCTTTTAAGAGCTAAAAGCGAAGTTATTAATGAAGTGTTTCAACAAGCTTACCAAAAAATTAAAAACTTACCAGATAAAGAATTTTTATCATTGATTATTAGTTTAATTAAAAAAGAAAAATATTCTGGTAAAGAAGAAATTATGGTAAACAAAGACGAATTTAATAAGTATGAAGCTTTAATTCCAAAAATCAATCAAGAATTAAAGACTGAGTTTAAATTGTCTAAAAAGCCAGCCTTAATTGATTCAGGTTTTTTAATGGTTGGTAAATATTATGATTTAAACTTTGATTTTATGGAATTAATTAATGAAGTAAGAAGAGAATACGAATCGAAATTATCTGAGGAGTTATTTAAGTAATGCCTTATACATTCGCAAGCGGAGCAATTAATGCTAAAAGTGCTAATTTATTTAGTGAAACTGAATATTTAACACTTTCTAAAACCGATAAAAGTGAATACTTAAAAGTTTTACGTGACTTTGGTTACGGTTTTGATCATGTTTCTTATTACTTAGATGAAGTCATCACTAATGAACAAATTAAAACTAAAACCGAGTTAATCCGAATTGTTCCGAACATTGAAATTATTAGATTGTGGTATTTAAAATATGATTTAATTAATATCAAACTATTGTTAAAAAATCATTTGTTTTCTAAAAGTAATGATTTAACTTTTGATAAACAAGCAGTAATTCCGATTCATGAATTAAAAGAAGGAATTATTAACAATGAATTTTCTAAAGTAAGTGAGCAAAATACTGAACTTTTAAGATTGCTAAGGGAAGTATTTGAGTTAAAAGATCTAACTAGTGAACAATTAAGTAATCAAGTTGATGCGGTAGTTTATGCTTATATTTTAAAAGAGGCTAAAAAATATCGCGAAGAGGCATTAGTTACATATTTAGAAAACTTAATTGACGCTAATAATTTAATTACTTTATATCGTGCGCAAAAAATTAACTTCACACTTGATCATTTTAAGAGTCATTTAGTTTCTGGTGGTAGAGTTGATTTAGATATTTTTAAAAACATTTATAACTTGCGTTATGATGAACAAATTGATCAGTTGAAACTTCATTATCATGAAGATGTTATAAACGTAATTCGTGGGTTTAATGAAAAAGAAGATTTATCATTACTTGATCAAACCTTAAAACAAGCGTTAATTAGTAGTATTAATAATTATAAATACGATACTTTCTCAAGTGGTCCACTAATTTATTATTTATTAGCGAAAGAGTATGAAATAAATAATGTTAGACTACTTTATTTCGATAAAGAAGTTGAAGTAGCTAACTTACTTAAATATTAGGAGGGGATAATATGAAAATAGAAATTGCCTGTATTGGTGAACGTGAAGATATTATATTATTCCAAGGAATTGGCATTACTACCTTCGTTTTAAAAGATAGAGTCGATGTCAATCAAAAAATTGACGAATTAGCTACTTCTGGCACCAAAATAATTTTAGTTAGTGATATCTTTAATGAAGCGATAGCTGAAACATTAGAAAGATATGAAACTAAACCATATCCAATTATTCTTTCACTGCCACTAAGTGGCGTTCAAAGTGATAAAGGATTAGAAAAAATTAGAAAAGATGTCGAACGAGCCATCGGAATTAACATCTTTTAGGAGTGATAAACATGAAAAAAGAAAGAAAACACGGAATTATTACTAAAGTATCAGGTCCATTAATTGTTGCTAAAGGGATGCAAGATGTTCAAGTCTATGACGTTGTCCACGTTAGTGATAAACACTTAATTGGTGAAGTTATTGAACTTCGTGATGACTTAGCTTCAATTCAAGTATATGAAGAGACGGCTGGAATTGGACCAGGTGAACCAGTCTATTTTACTAATTTACCACTTTCAGCGGAATTAGGGCCGGGATTAATTGAAGGAATCTTTGATGGGATTCAACGTCCACTTGATCATATTTATGAAATTGCTGGTAATACCATTCCATTAGGGATTGATGTTCCTAAATTAAGTAGAGAAAAGATTTGGCATTTCGTTCCAACAATGAAAGTTGGCGACAAAGTGGTTGGCGGCGATATCATTGGTGAAGTCGAAGAAACTAAAGTAGTCAATCATAAAATTATGGTTCCACCAAACATTTCTGGTGAAATTGTTAAAATAAACGAATTAAAAGGAAAAGTAACTGAAACCATTTGTGAAGTTAAAGATAAAAGTGGAAATATTATTAAACTCAATATGATCCAATATTGGCCAGTAAGAAAGCGTCGTCCTTATGCGGAAAAGATTGCCCCAAATCAACCAATGGTTACTGGGCAAAGAGTAATTGATACCCTATTTCCAATTGCGATGGGTGGAATTGCCGCAATTCCAGGACCATTCGGATCAGGAAAAACAGTGGTTCAACACCAACTTGCTAAATGGGCTGATGCCGATATTATCGTTTATGTTGGTTGTGGGGAACGTGGGAATGAAATGACTGACGTTTTAATGGAGTTTCCAAGATTAGTTGACCCAAAGACTGGTGAGTCATTAATGAATCGTACAGTATTGATTGCCAACACTTCAAACATGCCAGTTGCCGCCCGTGAAGCCTCAATTTATACCGGAATTACAATTGCTGAATACTTTAGAGATATGGGATATAAAGTTGCGATTATGGCGGACTCAACTTCACGTTGGGCTGAAGCCCTCCGGGAAATGTCAGGAAGATTAGAAGAAATGCCAGGTGAAGAAGGATATCCAGCGTATCTATCATCACGCTTGGCGGAATTCTATGAGCGTGCTGGTTATGTAAAAACGATAGGTAGTAAACCACGTGAAGGTGCCGTTACGGCAATTGGTGCAGTATCACCTCCAGGTGGAGATACATCAGAACCAGTTTCGCAAGCAACTTTAAGAATCGTTAAAGTCTTCTGGGGCTTATCAGCATCACTAGCTTATGCACGTCACTTCCCAGCGATTGACTGGATTAGAAGTTATTCATTATATCAAGATGTTTTAAATGACCATTTTGATAAGCATGTTAAATCTGATTGGTCATATCAAGTCAGAAGAACGATGAATCTTTTACAAGAAGAAGCATCACTTCAAGAAATTGTTAGACTAGTTGGTATGGACTCACTAGATTATAATGATCGATTAAAATTAAATGCGGCAGCGATGATTAGAGAAGATTTCCTGCATCAAAACGCATTTGACAAAGTGGATACTTATACGTCGCTTGATAAACAATATTTAATTTTAAATATTATCTTTGAATGGTATGAAAAAGCCTTACAAGCGATAACGAAATATGTAAGATATGAACGAATTGTTAGTATGCCGGTATTAGAAGAAATCGGCAGATTAAAATATGTTCAAGAAGATGAATTCGAAACGGCTTATCAAGACGTAAGAAATCGAATGAATGAACAATTTGATAAGTTAGGAGAGTGATTAAATGGCTATTAAAGAATATAAAACAATTAAAGAAGTTGTTGGTCCTTTAATGTTAGTTGATCACGTCAGCGATGTTAAATACGATGAATTAGTTCGGATTAAACAAGCTAACGGTGAAATTAGACTAGGAAAAGTGTTAGAAGTAAACGAGGATAAAGCCTTAGTCCAACTATTTGAAAGCTCTCAAGGATTAAAAATTGACGACTCAAAAGCAATTTTCTTAGGTAGAGGAATTGAAATTCCCCTATCGCCAGATGTTTTAGGTCGCGTTTTTGATGGTCTAGGAAGACCAATTGATGATGGTGGCGATATTATCGCCGAAGTTACCAGAGATATTAATGGAACTCCGCTTAACCCTGTGGCTAGAGATTATCCATCTGAATTTATTGAAACTGGAGTTTCAGCCATTGATGGGTTAAATACTTTAGTTAGAGGTCAAAAGTTACCAATTTTCTCTAGTTCAGGTTTGCCTCATGCTCGTCTAGCGGCGCAAATTGCCCGCCAAGCGAAAGTATTAGGTTCTGGTGATAAATTTGCTGTTGTATTTGCTGCAATCGGGATTACGTTTGAAGAAGCTGATTATTTTATTAAAAGCTTCCAAGAATCAGGTGCCATTGAACGTAGTGTGATGTTTGTTAACTTAGCTGATGACCCAGCGATTGAAAGAATTGCCACACCAAGAATGGCGATTACTGCGGCTGAATATTTAGCATTTGAGTTAGGTATGCACGTTTTAGTAATTATTACTGATATTACCAACTATGCGGAAGCCCTACGTGAAGTGTCAGCCGCCAGAAAAGAAGTACCAGGCAGACGTGGTTATCCAGGATATTTATATACTGACTTAGCTACTTTATATGAACGCGCTGGTCGGGTTAGAGGTGGAAAAGGATCAATTACACAAATCCCTATTTTAACAATGCCAGAAGATGATAAAACTCACCCAATTCCAGACTTAACCGGTTATATTACCGAAGGGCAAATTATCTTATCACGCGAGTTATATATGAAAGGTATTTTCCCACCAATTGACGTTTTACCATCACTATCAAGATTAAAGGATAAAGGGATTGGTAAGGGGAAAACTCGTGAGGACCACGCCGATACAATGAACCAATTATTTGCCGCATACGCTCGTGGTAAAGAAGCGAAAGAATTATCAACGATTTTAGGTGAAAGTGCCTTATCAGAAATTGATAAGTTATACGCTAAATTTGCTGAAGAATTCGAACTTCACTACGTATCGCAAGGATTCCAAAAAGGTAGATCAATTATCGAAACCTTAAATTTAGGTTGGGAATTATTATCAATTTTACCTAAGGCTGAACTAAGAAGAATTAGTTTAGACAATATTAAAAAATATCACCCTGAAAAAGACGAATAAAGAAAGGAATTAATATGGCGCAAAAACAAGTTGCAGCAACTAGAATGGAGTTAACTAAGCTTCAAAATCAACTGCGAATTGCTAAACGTGGTCATAAATTATTAAAAGATAAACAAGACGAAATGGTACGTCAGTTTATGGATATAATTAGACAAAACCGCGAATTAAGAATCGAAGTTGAACGCGAGCTAGTTTTAATCATGCAAAAATTTAATAACGCTAAAAATAAATCTTCAACTGCAACCATTAATGAAGCTTTATATATTCCCACTAGAAACTTAGAGTTAGAAACTAAAGTAAACTATATTATGAATATTGAAACTCCGCACTTGGAGTTTGAAGTAACTGATTCAATTGACATTACTTATAGTTTTTTCTCAACACCACTAGAAATTGATGAATCACTCATTAATTTATCGAGTTTACTTCCTAAGATTATTAAATTAGCTGAACTTGATAAAGCGAGTTCAATGTTAGCTAGTGAAATTGAAAAGACAAGAAGACGAGTTAACGCGATTGAATTCGTCATGATGCCAGAGATGTCTGAGCAGATTCATGTCATTAAAATGAAATTAGAAGATAATGAACGCTCTAATATCGTTAGATTAATGAAGAGTAAAGAAATTATTTTAAATAAAGAGACAAAAGAAGGTAAGAAATAAAATGACCAAATTAAATGAATTATTAGAAAAATACGCCAAATTAATCGTAAGAGTTGGAGCGAATGTTCAAAAAGATCAAAGGGTTTTGATTACTTCATCAACTGATAATAATCAGTTTGCTAGATTAATTGTTAAAGAAGCTTACAAAGCTGGGGCCAAAGAAGTTTCATTGTCTTGGTATGATGATGAAATTGCATTAATGAGTGCGGTAAGTCAAGATATAAAAACATATCAAGAAGTACCAAATTATTTAGTTGAAATGTTTAAACACTACAAAGATGAAGAGTTTGCTCATATTCATATAGTTTCTGAAAACCCAGGATTATTTAAAGACGTTGACTCCAATAAATTAATGGCACGAAGAAGATCACGCAAAGAAAAGCTAAGTTTCTTTGATGATTTTATGATGTCAAATGGTTCACAGTGGACCATTGCTGCAGTGCCAAATCCAGTATGGGCCATGAAAGTATTTCCTGATTCAGAATCAGTTGAAGCGGCTATGATTAAATTATGGGATGCAATTTTACAAGCGTGCCACGTTACAACTGATAATGATCCGGTTGTTGAATGGGAAAAACACAACAAAGCTTTAAGAAAACACAACCAACTATTAAATGATCATAATTTTAAATATCTACACTTTAAAAATAGTTTAGGGACTGATTTAACCGTTGAACTAATTAAAGATCACGTTTGGCTTGGTGGTGCTGAAAAATCGCAAAAAGGAGTCTTCTTTAACGCTAATGTCCCAACTGAAGAAACTTTTACGATGCCATATAAATTTGGTACTCAAGGTAAAGTCGTCGCCACTAAACCACTTAACTATGAAGGTAAATTAATTGAAGATTTTTATTTAGTATTTAAAGATGGAAAAGTTATTGAATATGATGCTAAAAAAGAAAAAGTAGCCTTAGAATCACTCCTTAATACTGATGAAGGATCTAAATATATTGGTGAGATTGCCTTAATTTCACACAACTCACCGATTTCAAAGATGAATATTTTATTTTATGAAACATTATTTGATGAAAATGCGTCATGTCATATGGCACTTGGCAAAGCTTATCCAATTAACATTAAAGGCGGATCTGATATGGAAATGGAAACATTAGAAGCCTTAGGTTACAATAATTCAGTTAATCATGTTGATTTTATGTTTGGATCATGTGATATGGAAATTATTGGGGAAAAAGAATCAGGGGAAAAAGTTAAAATCTTTCACAAAGGAAATTTCATCATATGAGAAAGAGAATAATAAATATTCTTTTTCTTTTGTTTTCAATCTTCCTTGTGGGATGTGAAAATGAAATAAAAAGATATACAGTTAATTTCTATGATGGCGAAATATTACTTAAAACCGAAGAAGTTTCTAATGGCAGCTTTGCGACCGCACCAGAAATTGTTGTCAAAGAAGGTTACAATTTTATTGGTTGGGATCAAGAATTTTATGAAATTCGAAGCGATTTAAATGTAAATGCTATCTTTGAGATAAAAACATTTACGGTCAAATTTTACTTATTTAACGAAGTTATTTATGAAGAAGTAGTTGAATATAACAAAAATGCCACGCCGCCAGAAGACCCACAAGTTGATGGAATGTTTTTTGCTGGCTGGTTAGGCGATTATACTAATGTAAAAAGTGATATTACGATTCATGCCAACATTACATCAATACCGATATATACCGTTAGATTTTTAGATGGTGTAACGGGCGAGGTTTTAAAGAAAGCGTACTTAAGACATGGTCAAAGCACTGATGCACCTGATGTTGATGATACAAAAGTTGGTTATAAGTTTAATCAGTGGTCAGAAGTTGCCCAGAATGTGTCATCAGATCTTGATATTACGGCATTATATGATGAAGTTACTGAAACTTATACTATTACTAAAGATGAATATATCGTGTTAAATGTTGACGCAACCGGTATTAGGTATAACACTCAAGTAACAGTCACATTTAATCTTCCAAATGATCAAGCGATTGATAAATTTTATGTAGATAATGTTGAAACATTACTAGTCGGAAATTCATATACATTTCTTCTAAGAAAGAATATGAAATTCCATATTACCTTGACCGGGGCGACTAGCCTTCAAATCTTTTATTTAAACGACTTACACGGTTCAATTTTAGAAAATTCAAGCGATCTTGGAAGTCATGAGATAGGGCTTGCTAAAATTGCTAATTTCATTAACCAAAAGCGAAAAGAAAACTCTAATTCAATCTTTATTGCTGGAGGTGATATGTTGCAGGGAAGCGCCTTGTCAAACTATTATCTAGGAGAATCAACGCTAAATATACTTGAGATGATGGGCTTAGACGTATTTGTTGTTGGTAACCATGAATTTGACTGGGGGATTGAAGAAGTAACTAAGCATTTTAAGGGGAATAACCCTAAATATTCTTTCCCATTATTAGCAGCAAATATTTATAATAAAAATACGGGAATGTTATTAGAAGGAACAAAGCCTTATCATATTATTGAACGTGGTTCAATTAAAGTGGGGATTATTGGATATATTGGCCAAGGATTAGAAAGTTCAATTTCAGCTTCTAGAGTTAAAGATTATGAATTTAGAGATCCCGTTCTAATTGTTACTCATTATGCAAGTTTATTAAGAGAAACACATGGCGTTAATTTTGTAATTACGGTGGGACACGTTGGTGAGACTCATCATAATACTGAGATTCAAAATTTAACTGGATCTAGTAAAATTGACTTAATGTTTAATGCCCATACTCATCGAAATTATATTAATATTGATGGTGATAAAGCACCAATTATTCAATCACGAGCTAACGGCATTGCCGTTGGTTATGTTGAAGTTGATAATATTTCTGGAGTTGTCTCGATAAATAGAGAAACTATGAAAAACTATCTTTACTATCAATCAGAATTATTTACAACTGCAGATTCCCAAATCGAAGCTCAAATTGAGTTTTACCGAGAAGAAACTGATCCAATCTTTAAAACGACGATTATTTATAATGCCACTGAAATTGATAGATATTCATTTGGCGAGTGGTTAAGCAAACTAATGGCGATTAAAACTGGATCAGATGCCGGAGTTTACAACTCAGGTGGAATTAGAGATACGTTACCAGCAGGAAATATTAATATCGAAACATTATACAAAATATTACCTTTTGATAATATGGTGAAAAGTGCAGTTTTAAAAGGTAATTATGTTGATAGTGAGATTAATAATAATCCAAGTTATCTTAATGGGGTTACTATAAGCACTTCAAGTTATTACCGAGTTGTAACCAATGATTATGTTTTTGATTATGAACGAGGTGTCTATCAACGATACGGCACTGATGTCATTTTATATGACGGAAATATAAGAGATTGGGTCATCGAAGAAATGAGATTACAAGCAGCGGCAGGTTTAACATTTAGTTTAGATAATGAAATTCTCTCTCAAATTGATCCAATGATTGTAAGGAGTGATCATTATTATGCTTACACGTTTATTTGAATTAATTGACAAGAGTCAAAATATTGTCTTTTTTGGAGGAGCAGGTGTTTCTACCGCCTCGGGAATTCCGGATTTTAGAAGCACTGACGGATTATATCATTTAAAATACGCGTATAATCCGGAAACGATTTTAAGTAATACTTTTTTCAATCATAAAACTAAAGAATTTTATGAGTTTTACTTTGATAAAATGATTTACTTAGATGTTTTGCCTAATTATTGTCATAAAGCTTTAGCTTACTTAGAAGAAAAAGGAAAACTAAAAGCGGTGGTTACCCAAAATATTGACGGCTTACATCAAATGGCTGGTAGCAAGCGCGTTTATGAACTTCACGGTTCAGTTCATCGTAATTATACCGTTAAGACAAATCGGTTTTATTCACTTGATTATATTTTGCATCATCAAAAAGACGGTATTCCTTATTCAGAAGACGGTGAATTAATTAAACCGGATGTCGTTTTATATGAAGAACCACTAAATCATAAAACATTAATGGATTCTGTCGAAGTGATTAGAAAGGCAGATTTATTAATTGTTGGTGGAACTTCACTTACAGTTTATCCAGCAAGTGGACTTATCAACTATTTTATGGGTGAAAATTTAGTCATTATTAATAAATCAAGAATTCCTTTTTATAGTGGCCTACAAATTAATGAAGATATCAATTTAGTCTTCAAAAAATACTTAGAACACGCTGGAGTGAATACAGAAACTATTTAAAATATTGAAAAGAGGTAATGACATTGGTTCCATCTTTTGAGAAAATAATTAAATCATTTGCCATTGATACATCTGGGGTAATGTTAGTTGTTCTTTTAAGTATACCAATGAGCGACCCGCCATATTTAAGAGGAGCACTAATTGGTGCGGCCTTTATTGGATTTTATTTTTTCCCTTACTTTTTATCAAACGGACAAACTTTTGGTAAGAGAGTAGAAAAAATAAAAGTCGTTGATGCTAGTGGCGTTGACGCCAGAATTTGGCGCCTACTATTAAGACAGTTATTTATGTTAGTTGCAAGCATTATTACCTTTGGCATTTATTTTATCGTTTGTTTCTTTTTCCTAAATGAGAAAAAAGGCAATCGATTACCACATGATTATATATTTAGAACGAGAATCATTGATATTGATCCCCCAAAACGGGGAACACGCGGCGATGACGGGTTCAATAGCACTGATTCAATGAGGAAAAGAGGTTTTTAAAATGAAACGATTAAAAAAAATATTATTAATAGTATCAATCTTTGTCTTAGGATTTTTAATTACGGCATGTAAAAAACCTAATGTCTTAGACAAATATAAGGAAGAATATCCGAAAAATGATGTTTATTATCAAGTTTTCGTTAGAAGCTTTGCCGATAGTAATGATGATGGTGTTGGTGATATTAATGGTATTATTAATAAATTAGACTACTTTACTGATTTAGGAGTAACAGCATTATGGCTTTCACCAATTCATCCAACAATTTCTTATCATGGATATGAAATTAGTAATTACTATGAAATTAATCCGGAATTTGGAACGATGGCTGATTTTGAGTTACTAGTTGAAAAAGCTGATAAAGAAGGAATTAAAATTATTATGGACACCGTCTTTAACCATGCCGCTGATAATAATAACTGGTATATTGATGCGTTAAATGATTTAGATAGTCCGTACCGTGAATACTTTTTATGGCCAAGAAACGCAAAAGCGGGAACTTCAGCTTACGAAACATTTCCGTCATCTAGAGATTTAAACTTAAAGAGTGAAAAAGTAGTTAATGAATTGGTTAAAATTTTAAAATTTTATAGTGAAAAAGGTGTGGCTGGATTCCGTTTTGACGCCGTGAAACACTTTTTCTCAAAACCATTTGATGCCAATTATTCTACTAACCCTTCATTTGATGGTGGAACCCTTCTACATACCTTAAAAAAAGAAGTTCAAAAGGAATATCCAAATGTTTATTTTGTTGGTGAAAATTTTGAATATAGTAATAACTCAAACGAAGATTATTACTTTGCCTCTGATAGTATGTTTAATTTTGTTATTTCAAGATATTTTCAAACTGGACAATATACAAATATGCAATCAGCACTTCAAAGAATTTACAATGAATTAAGAGAGTTTAATCGTAATTTTATTGATGCGCCATTTATTACTAACCATGATATGGATCGGTTTGCCTCTATGCAACCAAATATCGAACATCAAAAATTATCAGCTAGTATTTTACTAACATTACCAGGTAACCCTTATATTTATTATGGTGAAGAGTTAGGGATGAAAGGTAGAAGAATTGAAGGACAACCAGTATCGGGTTATCTAAATCAAGATGGTAATCCAATCATCGTCTACGATGAAGGTAGACGCCAACCATTTTTATGGGATAACGATGATCCGGCGCTTACCACATGGTTTCCGTTAATTCACGGAAATGAAGATGTGGCAAGGGTGACAGCTCAAAAAGAAGATGCAAATTCACTTTATAATCACTACGTGAATCTAATTAAAATCAGAAAAGAAAATCCAGCTTTAATGTTTGGAAATAGTTTCTACCGAGTTGACATAAGTAGTGCGGTTGCGTTTGTCAGACATGTTGAAACTAAGAGTGGATTATCTCAAATCATTTTAGTTATTCATAATACCTCAAGCCAAGAAAAACAAGTTTCTTTTGAAGTCATTAAAGATATTTATGGAACTCAATTAATTCCACCTTACGGGACTTATATTGCGGAAATTAGTTCAATTGATAAGGCAGTATAATTATGTTTTTAGTGAGAATTTTCCGCGATAGTTTTATTTTAGATCGCGTCTTAAAACTTAGATTTGTTAAGTTTTGGAAGTTTGTTATTTATTTCTTTTTAATTTCATTTGTTAGTTTATTTTCATTTAACTACACCAACTTAAAAGAAGGTGGATGGAAGTTAGGGTTTGTTGAATACAACTTAACTAGTAGTGAAAACTTAAATGTTGAATTGCCCAATGATATCATCATCAGGCGCTTATCAGGAGTTAAGAGTTTATCGGGTCAATCTCAATTTGTTGAGTATAAAGATTCAATTAATGGGAAAATTATCTACCGATTTTTAATAAGTGAAAATTCACTTACATTAAATGATGAAGATTTAAAAATAAGACAATTAATCTTTACTGATTCAAGAATTTTATATATTAAAGGTGACGGGACACCAGCCTTAATTGGTGATTATAATAGTTTTCCAGAAGAGATAAGATTTGACTCAATTAATAATATTAGTGATGCTAGAGAAAAAAGAGCGGAACTTGTGAAATTAGCTGAATCAATAGAAAAAAGTTTTGGTAAACAAAACGCCTTTTATACGATTATTACTTATTCTGGTGTTCAAATCCTTTTATATATTATTTTGATTTTCTTACTTTCAGGAATTGTCCAATTATTTAGATTTGGTTATGCTAAATTTATGAGTTATTTTGATGGAATGAAAATTGTTATTTCAACGATGACGATTCCATCAGTATTATCATTTATTATTGGGTTTTTCACCCATGCCTTAACCCCGGTAATTGTCCAATTTGGATTGGGAATTATCTTAATGATTGTCATGTTGAAATATGGCAAGAAAGAATTTAGTGCATAAAAAAGGACCGGCTGGTCCTTTTTATTTTCTTAAGATTGTTTACTCTTTTTTAGAACTATGAGAAGCGTAATTATTGCAGCAGATACTGCAATACCGCCTACGACAAGCCCAATGATTAATCCCATATTATTTGATTGTGAACGTACATTGCCTGAAAATGAATATGGTTTAGCTTCAGGATTATAATTAAAGGTGCTAGAGCCAGTATCTTCAATTAGAATTAAGGTACTAAATTCAGCGATATTGATGGTGGCTCCTGATTTAATTTTACTAAAACCGTGAGCATTAGCTTGACCTAAGTTATTAGTGATTCTAATATAGTCTTTATCAGTAATAAAACTGCCAAATTCTTTGTTGGTATGAACGACTAAGACCCCAGGTTCAGTTTCAGTACTCTTAATCCGATAAGCAATTTGATTATTATTTGTTGGATCTAAGAATTCTAATCTCTCAGTAATTTCACTTGATGAAGATAGTCTAAAGCTTGGAACGACTCTTCTTAAGGCAATTAAATGACGATAGAAGTAGTAAACTTCGTAATATTTAGCTTTATCATCCCAGTTTAATTGGTTAACAGAATCTGGTAAGTTATATGAGTTACCTGAGGTACCTTTTACCACTCGGTTATCACCGGTCGCGATAACGTCATCAGAGACAGGTTTAGATCTCATGAAATCAACTCCAGCATGTAAGAATGGAATCCCTTGAGAAGTTAGGATAAAGGCATTTGATTGTTTTTGCATTAAGACTAAAATGTCGCGATCTGAGGTGTTATTATTCCAGTTCCAATCTCTTAAAGTTTCATCATCATGAGCGGAAACGTAGTTAATTATTTTATGTGGTTCATGATGATAAGTTGCTCTTCCACCTTCAGCTTTGGCATAATCAAATGCGACCCCGCCAGAAACTCCGTATCTAATTGTGTTAAGGTTATCAAGTTCAACATTTTTGTTGTTCCAACCTTTTTTAATCGCGTCACGAGTATTATCATTAAATGAAGCGATGTTATCACTTAATTTTGACATGTTATTTTTATTGGCTTGCATCGTGCTAGATAGCGGTGAAGAACCACCCATCCAAGGCTCACCATATAAAATGATAGTTGGATCAATTTCATTAATTGCATCTCTAATTTGATTCATAGTTTCGATATCGTGAAGTGCCATTAAGTCAAAACGGAATCCAGAAATATTATATTCAGTAGCCCAGAATTTAAGTGAGTCAATCATGTATTTTCTAAACATTGATCTTTCACTTGCCGTTTCATTACCAGTACCACTACCATTAGAAAATGAGCCATCATCATTTTGTCTGAAGTAGTAACCAGGCATTGATTTTTCAAATTGAGATCCGGCTGTTTCTCCAGTATGGTTATAGACAACGTCCATTACCACTCTAATGTTTTTATTATGAAGAGCTTGAACCATTTGTTTTAATTCATTAACTCTTACGTATCCATCAAATGGATTAGTTGAGTAAGTTCCTTCAGGAGTGTTAAAATTATATGGCATATAACCCCAGTTAAATCCGTGGACGCTCATATAAGCTTCATCTTTAAGTTTGGTTTCATCAACATAACCATAATCAAAGATTGGTAAAAAGTGAACAGCATTGATTCCAAGTTCGGCTAAATGATCTAAACCAGTAGTAACGGTTAAACCTTCATCGTTAGTATAAGAAGTACCACTTGTGGCAACACCCATAAAGGTTCCGGCATATTTTGCTGGACCACCCCATGTTGGATGAGTCGTTAAATCTCTAACATGTAATTCATATAAAATATAGTCGGTCATGTTAGTAATCGTATTAGGTCTTGAATCATATTTCCAACCTCTAGGGTTAGTTTTGGCAAAATCAACGACTTGAGCTCGTAAGCCGTTAGCTCCTGTTGAATAAGCATATGGGTCAACAAACTCATGAGTTTGGTTGTTATATATCACTTCAAAAGTGTAATATTTACCAGCTAAATCTTTACTTACTTCAACTTCCCAAGTGCCTTTACCAATGTTAGTCATTTGTAATCTTTCGTAAGGTGTTTTTTCTTCACTTGGTTGTCCGTCTTTATCAAAATTAGGGTGTCCTTGGTTATAAAGTAGTAGTGAAACTTGTTCACTAACTGGTGACCATAATCTAAAGACTGATTTTTCTTTTGAATAAATTATCCCTAAGTCACCATCATAATGGAAGGCATCTTCAAAGACTTGGGTATCATATAATTTACGAAGTGAAACGACATATTTAGCACTTTTTTGAGTACCAAAATGAAGTTCAATTTCATATTTTTGGTTAATATCAAACTGATCTAATGTTACTTTATAACGATAGTTAGTTTCTGATCCAAATTCTTTAACTTGAACGCCGTTAGCATAAACTACAGTTTTAGTCGGCGCTAAAGTAGCATAGACATTAATGCCTTTATTGGTATCAAAATAAGCATCTAACACTTTGTCACTAGTATCAGCATCATTAATGTTGTAGTAAATAGTGACATTTTCTTGAACGAAATAAACATTACCGACACCGCCATTAAATGTAACTTTACTTAAATCGATATGTCTATCTCCACCCGGTTCTCTAGCTCCGTCCCAGCCAGACCCTTTTTTAATAATGATTCCAACTTGAGTACTGCCCTTGTAAACCGGGTCATTTTGCAAGTCAATTTCTAAGCTCATCCATCTTGAACTTGGGTCGGTGCTTTTGACGAAATTGTGTTCAACGCCATTACCACCATTTGGCTGGTATTGCCAAATCCATGCAGTATGAAGGTCATCGTGTCCGAAGTAGCGATAATAATTTACGATTAATTTATTTTGGGCATTAGCGGCGCTAACACTAATGGTGGTAAACACCAATAAAATTAAAAACGAGAAAAAAGATAATAATTTTTTCATAGTCTTAACCTCTCTTTCAGTAGATATAATACCATAACATAACTCAATATTCTAATTAACTTTATCTTGCAAGCGGTTTCAAGAGAATAACAAAGTAAACGCTTACAATTTTTGTTTAATTTAGTTATAATGTAGGTAGTATGATTAATATAATTAATTATCATATCAAAGGAGGAAAATGAAGATATGAAAAGAATATTATCATTTGTAACTTTACTACTCCTAACTACGTTTTTAGGTGGACTAGTGGTAAAAGCTGTCTTGCCTGCACCAAAATCTGGTGAAGCGACAGTTGTAGTTCACTTCCACAAATGGGATGAAAACTATGAAAACGTGGGCGGTCACGCATGGAATGGTAAAGTATTAGTTGAAGTTGATGGAGCATACCAAGAACTTGGCGATGGCGTTCAACCAACTGGAAGAGACGAATTTGGGATTTATTTTACTTATCGTTTCCAAGCTGGGGCAACAGCACCAGACTTAGGATTTATTCCGGTAATGGCCAGTGATTGGAAAGCTGACGGAACAATTGTTCAAGATTGGAATAACAAATTAACTTCAGGTGGAGCTAACGTCGAAATAAAGGTTACCGATTTTGCTGCGGGCTCAACTCATCACGTTTATGTTTTTGAAGGATCTAAGGGTGTTAATGCTAAAGTTGACGAAGGTGAAGTTCCTTATTTTATCGCAGATCCTGAAATGGTTAACTTACTAGTTGTTTTCTATGATCCTAATAATAACTATCATGAAAACTTAGGAGTTCACTCATGGAACTGGATTGAAGAACAAAATGCACCTGGATGGAATTCACCATTACATGTATTTTCAAATGTCGGCATGATTGGTTCAGCACCAGTTAAAGCGGCAATGTTTAAACAAACTAAAGATAAAGTTGGTTCTGCCGGCTTATTAATTTATCATGGTGATGGCGACAATAGTAAATATACTGGTGACATCAAAAAAGAAGTTACACCAGATGTAGGAATTTACGCAGCTGATGTTGAAGTTGGATCAACTACTCCAGTATTTGTTTTAAACGCTGGAGCTGGAAATGCGTCTAACAATAATGTATATTTTGGTGAAACAATTCCTGAATTTGCTGTTGAAGCATTTACATTTAGATTCGATTTAGGAAGCTTTGCTAACGGAGCTGGTACATTTGCCATGAACAAACGCGTTGTTTATACAATGTTTAGTTTAAGTATTGTTACTAAATTCGTTACTGGTGGCCTAACAGATGAACAAAAAGAAGCATTCAAACAAGATATGATTTCAAGATTCTCAATTGTTGAAGTTGTTAATGGAGAACCAACAACTAACAAAGTACCTATTACTGAAATTAACTTTAACGAATTTGCTGATGACACAAAAGAATTTATTTTATCTTTAGGTCAAGACTTAGACCATAAGAAACAATATCGTGTAGTTTACCAAGCACCAACTCCTGAACAACCAGTTAAACAAAGAACAATTAGATTTGAAGTTACTGCACCAGCAGGAACACCAAATGTTTATGTTGTGGGAAGTTTAAACGGATGGACTCCTGGTAGATCTAACTGGAAATTAACTAAGGGAGCTAATAATGTTTGGACATTAGAAGTAAAAGCTAAATTAGCACCTCAAAAATTTGAATATAAATATGTCTATGCACCAGATTGGCCTTATGAAGAAGACGTTGCTGATAACCGCGAATTAGTAATTGGTGATGAAACTACAGTTGTAGTTAGTGATACAGTTACTTGGAAAACAGCACCAGTTGAAGGAGCAGAATATCCAGCTGAAGCAGCAGCACATGTATTAGCTGACGAAGAATTACACGTAATTGAAGTTCCTGAACCAATTTTTGCTGAATTAGAATTAGATACAGAAGCACCTAAATTAATCTTCCAATCTGATTTTGATGGTGAAACTGAAGATGGTATCCCATATATCTTAATTGAAAGATATTCTGAATGGGATCAAACATTATTCCCAATCTTTAGAGTAAATGATAACAGAGATGGAAACATTACTAACCTTGTTTATGTTCCTGCTGATACTGAATACAAAGTGTTAAATACAGGCGAACTAGGCGATTATAAGATCTTATTACGCGTTACTGATGAATGGGGTCATGTTACTGAGGTAGTATTTATCTTCAGAGTAGTTGCAAAGATAAAGAAATGAGGTAAAGACTAATGAGAAACGTTAAAAGATATTTATTATTAGTATTAGTAGCTTTAGTAGCAATTACTGCAGCTGCTTGTAAGAAAAAAGTTGGAGAAATTATTGACTTTTCCGAAGTATTAACTCAAAAAGTTGAAATTTCAGTATGGTTAGATGATGAAGGCGGAGACTATGCTGCCGAATTAATTTCTGAGTTTAACAAAACAGAAGCGGGAAGAAATATTTCTGTTAAACACCGTCACGAAGGTTCAGTAGAATCTAGAGATAGATTAAAAGTTGTTGGACCTACAGGTGGTGGACCAGACGTATTCCAATTCCCACATGACCATTTAGCTCCTGCGATTATGGAAGACTTAGTTTACGCTCTACCAGCTTCAACTAGAGATTTAGTTGAACAAAGAGCTCACCCACTAGGTGCACAAATCGCTCAAGTACAATATGATGAAGTAACTAAACAATATGGTCCTGGATCAGGTGCAGAAGTTAGATTATACGCAATGCCAACTTCAATTGAATCAGTTGGTTTATATTACAACAAAAAATTAATTTCTGAAGCTGAAGTTCCAAAAACAATGGAAGACTTAATTGGTAAAGCTGAAGTTTGGAACGCTAAAACTGCAAATGATGGATCAGGATTAACTAATGCTGCCAAAGGTTGGAGATACTTAACTACATCAAGCCACTTTGCTGACTCATATTTCATGCAAGGTTTCTATTCATCTTTCGGTTATCGTCCATTTGGTAAAAACTTAGATAACAAAAACCAAGTTGGTTTTGAATCAGCAGAAATCAAAGCGGCATTAGCATGGTTCAGAGACTCATTAAAACCAATCGTAACGGGAGATTCTACCGATACTAAAGGTTATGGAACTGAATTCGAAGCTGGACATATTCCATTAATTATCGCTGGTCCATGGAACATTGAAGCATATTCTAAACAAGAAGGAATTGAATTAGGAATTGCTCAAATGCCAACTGTTGGTGGTAAACCAGTTCAAACTTATGCTGGTGCGATTATGACTGCGGTTTATAAATATTCTAAGAACCGTGACGCAGCTGTTAAGTTTGTTGAGTTCTTAAACTCAGATAAAGCAATGGAACTTTTATACAAACATAAAGGTAAATTACCAGCTTTAAAAACTGAATTATTAACAAATATTCCAGGTGTTACAGCAGATAAATTATTAATGGCAATGTCAAAACAACTTGAAACATCTATTCCAATGCCAACTATCCCAGAAGTACAACACTATTGGGGGCCTGCTCAAAAATTAATTGAAGACATTTGGAAAGGCGTCGATATTGCGACAGCTACAGACGAAGCACAAAAATCATACGAGTCTTTAGCTAAACTTGGACAATAAAAAGTCAAATTAGTTAAATAACAAAAATATAAGTGATGGCGGTGTCAATTTTTTGACATCGCCATTACCTAATTAAAAGGTGAAAATATGGAAACTGAAAAAATGCATAAAACCCCTTCGACAAAACAGAAAAGAAGCGTTTTAAAAGCCATTGCATCAGGCTTTGTTTGGGGGTTAGGACAGTTATTAAATAAACAATACCTAAAAGCGGCGTTCTTCTTTATCATTTTTGCTGGTTTCATTGGGATTGAACTTGGAACTAGTAAGTATTTTACAAAGACGAATCCGTACGACAAAATTTCTGGTGAAGATTTTGTTAGAGGTGAACGAAACCAATTCTTACCTAACTTTATTGCTCATGAATATATTGATGCACATTCCAAATATAGTGAAGCTAATTTACCAGAATCTTTTCGTGATTTTGACGAAAGATTTTATAAAAATGGTAAATACAATTTGAAAACAGAGCAAGAATTAATTGATTTTATTGCGTTTGACCTTCAAAAACAAAATCCTACCTCATATAATAATATTTTCACTCCGGACAATAAAATAGTATTAGCTAAAGATGAAAATGGGGATGAAATCGATCCACACATCGATACTAGAAAATACTTATCACTTAAAGAAGTGTTATACCGAGATTCGGAACAATTATTTTATCGTGAAAGAAATTACCAAGATTTAGATGGTAATGAAATCAAAGATTATATTGAGGTCGACTTTACTACTGGACAAGTAAACGAAGATAATGTTATTACTTCAGTCGCTGGTTTTTCAAGATATGAAAAAACAGGTCAAGCATATATTGTTGGTGAAAAATTATATGTAGCCGTAAAAGTAGATTTTACTAACACTCCTGAAGAACCGATATATTTAAATGTTTTTGATAGTACAGAAGAACCATTATTCGTATTACCACAAACGGCACAACAAGTTAACAACCAAGGGCCATTATATTATATCAATGGTAATGTTTATGAACTTAATAAACCTGGTTTAGTTTATAACGGAGTGAGAAAACAATATAAAGGAACTCCGTTTACTAAAGTATTTGCCAAATATATGCACTACGGATATAACCAAATTGGTTCAACTTACACTAACAATGACTATACCAGATTATTAATCAAGATACATCTAGCCATGCACCCAGAAGAAAGGGCGACATTTGAGCGTGATTTTGATAATTTCTTTTATGATAAAGCCGGTTTATTTTTAAGAAGTTACTGGGGTGTATTTACACTAGGTACTACTAAAAAAATTGAGTTTAGAGAATATGCCGCCTTCACTGATGCACTAACGATGCATGAAGGGGCAAGATTTGTTGTCGTTGATGAATCGCATCCAGTTTTAGGACACGTTTCAACTCACGTGTTACTTGAAGGATTAATTGGAATGATTCTATCCTTTTTCTTCTTTATCTTTATGATTTGGTCAATTATAGATGCGTACCGAACAAGTGAAAAGATTTATAAAGAAGAAGAGGTTTTAAATGGAACTGAGTATTTCAAAGAAGTTTATGAATCAAGCTTTGAATATATCGTGTTATCACCAGCATTATTCGTGCTAGCATTTATTTCAATTATGCCAATTGTTTTTGGATTCCTCTTAGCGTTTACGTCAATTTCAGGAAAACAATCAATGATTGATACATTCGATTATGTCGGGTTCAAAAATTTCTTCTCGCTATTTAATTTCGCTGATGGTTTTGGGGCATCGTTTGGTCGAGCGTTCTGGAAAGTATTAGGTTGGACTATCGTTTGGGCGGTATTCTCAACAGGAACGGTCTTCTTTGGTGGGTTATTCCAAGCGCTAATTTTAAATAGTGACAGAGTTCAATTTAAGAGATTTTGGAGAACAATTTTAATTCTTCCATGGGCAATGCCAGCATTACTATCGCAAATGGTTTTCTCAGTAATGTTTGGAGAAACAGGATTTATCAATAATCTCTTTAGAAAAGTTGGGCTCTATGATTTGTTTATTAAACTCGGATGGCTTGGACGCGACTTTAGTATGTTAGAAGGCATTGAAAAATTCTTCTATATCGGTCGCGATAACATCCAATGGTTTACTAATCCATTTAACCCAACATTCGTGAAAGTTATTTTAATTATCGTTAATATTTGGCTCGGATTCCCTTACTTTATGGCTTTAATGAGCGGTATTATGACCGCAATTGATAAGTCATTATATGAAGCCGCCGATATTGATGGTGCGACTAAATGGCAAAAACTTCGTTTTATTACGATGCCACTAATTTTATATTCAACTGCACCAATTCTAATTATGACCTTCTCAGGAAACTTTAATAACTTTGGAGTAATTTACTTTATTACTGGAGGTGGGCCTAACGCTGGCAGCTACTCCAGAGGGTTTGCAGGAGATACCGATATCTTGATCTCCTGGATGTATAAACTAACGGTAGATGAATCAATCTATAATATCGCTTCGGTATTCTCCGTCTTGATCTTTATCTTCGTTGGTTCAATTACGGCCTGGAACTTATCTAGGACGCGAGCGTTTAAGGAGGATTAATCATGAAAAGAAATAAATCCATACTTAAAATATTAAAATTATTACTTGTTGGCGTTCTCTTATTAGGGGTCGCAACATTATCAGGATGCGTTAAAAAATCTGATGATGTCTACTTCTTAAGAAGCGTAGTTAAAGAGCACTCAATAGAATTCCAAGACGGAAATAGTGCTGATTATGTTACTGGCAATGTTGGGTTAGCAACTAATTATGAAGGGGTTACGATTTCTTGGAAATCAAGCAATCCAAATTTAGTTACAACCAATGGCGTTGTTACATTACCAAGCAAAGATGAAGTAGTTACCTTAACTGGTACTTACTCAATTGGTAATCATTTGAAAACTAAGAAATTTGAATTAAACTTAATTTCTCAAGAATCAATTGATAATACTAAATATTTAGATGCACTAAATAAAGTTTTACTTCTTGAAACAAGAAATAACCAGACAAACTATGATAGTGCTAAAGAAGCATTAAATTTAGTGCCAATGACACATGCTAGTCGTCAAGCATTAGTTGATCGTTTTCTAGTTCAAGAAAAGATTAGAGAAACTGATGATTTAGTTAAAGCATTTTTATATTTACCAACAACTCCAGTTTATACTACACTTTTAGCAAGACTTAATAGCTTACCTGCTCATAATCAATATGTTTTGCAATATAAAACTCAAATCGCTGAAGTCCAGCCACATTTAGTGGTAGGCGATAAAGTAAAAGCGTTAATTGATAATAAGACTCAAGCTGCTTATGACGAAGCACTAGCAGAAGTTGAAGCACTACCAGGTGATTTGCCTTCTAAATATAGTTTAAATAATAATTTAACTCTAGTTAAAAAATATTTAAATGATGTTGCTAAATTAAACTTAAATGACGCTACAAGTGAAGAATTAGAAGCAATTATTAAACAAAGTGTTGGTAATCCTACATTAAATAACGATGATAAAGCTAATTTAAGAACTTTATTTAACAATAACCAACAACGATTATTTGCCGCTCTTGAAGATGGAGGACGCGCTTATATTCTTGGAGTGATTGAACAATTAAGAGTTCCTAATACTTTAACAGTAGAAGATATCTTCTTATTACAACACTTAATTGATAATTTTGCTGGGCCAGAACAAGCTGAACTATTAGCTAAATTTAAAATCCTAGTTCTATCAAAAGATATTAATAGCGCTAATATCGCGGCGGCAAAGGCAGCGAATAATGCCGTAACTAATCAAGCGGTCAAGACTGAAAATGCGGGATTTATTGCTGATTTTGAATTAGCCTTAACCTTAGAAACCAAATTCAATGAATTAGAAGCATTAAAAGAAGGTACAGTTAATTTTGAAACATTGAAAGCGAAAATAGTCGAAGTCAAAACTGCAGGGGCTAATTTAACATTAGAGCGCAATATTAATTGGTTTAACGATAATTTTGAAGTATATGGTGTTGTTAAACAAGTTATTGACGGCGCTAGTGAAATTTTAACAATCCCACTAGCATATACTGGGAATAATCTACATCCATTAGTTCAAAAAATTAGTGATACTAAAGTTATAAATAATTCAACTATATTATCAGACGAAACACATTTAAGATCTCAATTATCAAAAGTAATTGAAATGAATACATTAGCTAGACTAGAAGAACTAAAAGCTTTAAATGAAGCGGAAGAAACGGAAGGGAATCGAGTTTTAATTGGTCAATTATTAGGTCAAACCGTTGCTAGAGATTATGGTACTTATATGATGCGTTCATATAAAGAAAAACTAGATAGTGATGTAAGATTATCTCAATCTAGTGCTTTAGTTGGTAAGATTTTATTAATCTTTGTGTTAATTGTTGTGTTCTTTGTTTCACAAGCAATGACGGCTGATTACGCATCTAAGAAAGGCTATGAAGGAATTGTTGCATCACTAATTTCTTTAATTCCAATTGGTGGTTGGTTATATTTTTACAAACAACCAAAGAGAAGAAATATATCTAAATCAGGTATAAGATCAGTTTATAAACCATCAGAAGTATTTGCTAAATTGGCAATCTACGGACAGATTGTTTTAACTGCGGTAATCGTAATTGTCCCAATTATCTATATTTTCGGTATGGCTTTCTCGAATTTAAAGACTGATATTCCAAATCAAATTTGGCCAACTAACCCTAACTGGGAATCATTTAATTACTTATTCAATGAAACTAAGTTTAAGACTTGGTGGCTAAATACAGTATCGATTGCCTTAATTAATATGCTTATTGGTACAGTCTTAATTACTGGAGCTTCATATGTCTTTGCTAGATTTAATTTCAAAGGTAAAAAAGCAGGTTTAATGACAATCTTAGTCTTACAATCATTCCCATCATTTATGGGATTAATCGCTATGTATGTCTTATTCTGGAAATTCGGATTACTAGGCCAACCACTAGCGTTAACTATTTTATATATTGGTGGTGGAATTCCAGGCAATATTTGGTTAATTAAAGGATTTATGGATCAAATTCCTAAGGATCTTGATGAATCAGCAATGATTGATGGTGCCAACAAACTACAAATTTTCTTTAGAATTATTATGCCGCTAGCGGTACCAATTCTAACATTCGTAGCCGTTAATATGTTCATGGCACCATGGATGGATTATATGTTACCAGGATACTTATTAAATATCCCACGTGCTGGCGCTCCAATTGATTTTGATATTACTGAACAATGGACATTAGCAGTCGGATTATTTAAACTAATTAATGACCCTAATACCTTAAATTATTCAGCATTCGCTGCGGGGGCTTTAATTGTTGGTATTCCAATTACCTTACTCTATATGTTCTTCCAAAAATACTTAATCGAAGGTATTATGGCCGGAGCAACCAAAGGTTAAAATTTAATAAATTTAAATCAAATAAATACCGCTTCAATTATTGGAAGCGGTATTTATCTTTTATAGTGGTGATTTGTGGAAAATACCTTATGAATAAGGTATAATATATTTCGGAAGGATGTGGATTCATGGCAAAAAATACTAATATTAATTGGCGTAAAAAAATGATTTATCAAGTATTCCCAAGACAACACTCTAAAACTAGAGATTTTATGGGAGTCATTCGTGACCTGCCAAGAATTAAAAAATTAGGTACAGATATAATTTATTTATTACCAATTCACCCAATCGGCGAGGTTTCACGAAAAGGTGCCGTTGGTAGTCCTTATTCAATTAGTGATTATTATCAAGTACATGAAGAATACGGGACCATTGAAGATTTTAAAAAATTAGTCGAAGAAGCACATAAAAAAGATATGTTAGTCATGATTGATATTGTTATTAATCATACTTCACGAGATTCACTTTTAACCAAAAATCATCCAGATTGGTTTTACCGAACTGAATCTGGCGAATTAAAAAATAGAGTTGGCGATTGGTCAGATATTACGGATTTAGATTTTTCGAAACGAGAAGTTTGGGATTATTTAATCAATGTCTTAGTTTATTGGGCTAAGGTTGTTGATGGATTCCGCTGTGATGTGGCTCCACTAGTACCACTTGATTTTTGGCGTGAAGCCAAACAAGCGGTATCTGTAGTTAATCCGAATTTATTTTGGTTAACGGAATCAGTTCATCCTGGATTTATTAAATACATTAGAGACTTAGGTTTTGATGCTCATTCTGATAGTGAAATGTATCAAGTTTTTGATGCTTGTTATGACTATGATATTGATGAATATTACCGCGCATTTGTTGAAGGCAAAGGTTCGCTTGAAAAATGGTTATCAGAAGTTGAAAGACAAGAAGTTACATATCCTAAAAACTATATTAAAGCGAGAAACTTAGAAAATCATGATCAAGAAAGAGTCGCTAGCTATTTTAATGACGTCCATAAAATCTTAAATATTACAGCTCTTAATTTTTTCTTCCGCGGCATGCCGTTTATTTATGCGGGCCAAGAATTTTTAAATACAAAAAGACCAAGTTTATTTGAATATGATCCAATCAATTATCAAACGGGTTTTGATATCTCAGCTATTATTAGAAGATTAAAAGAAATTCATGAAGATGATTTAATTACCAAAGGTAATATGTTTTTCTTAGAAAAGAAAGAAGCCGCAGTTATTAAATATGAAGATAAAAATAATGCGATAATTGGCTATTTTGATTTAGGATCAAAAACTAAAATTAATGCCCATTTAAAAGATGGAATCTATAAAAATATGATTGATAATAATATGGTTAAAGTCGAAAAAGAAAAGATTAAATTCCAAAAAGATCCAATTATTATTAAAGTAGGTAAAGAGTTGTTAAGATGAGAGCGTTTATTGATAAATATAATTTAATTAGAATTGTATCAAAAGAAAATATATATAAAGTGACGATGCTTGGTCATCGTGGCGTTTTAAAAAAGCTTGACAATAAAACGAGCCTTTTTACTCTTGATAAAGATCTTGATTTACATCAAGATTATTTAATTTTTATTAATGATTATAAAATTCCACTTGAAGTTGGTTTAGTGACAACGACAAAAGAATTTGAAGAAAAAACTAAATATGATGGTAAATTAGGATCATATTATTCGAAAAATTATACTGATTTTTACGTTTGGTCACCGGTAGCTAAAGAGATTGATTTAGTTTTAGATGATAAGTCTTACGAAATGAAATTAGAAAATGGTGTGTGGCATGCTAGAGTTTTAGGTGATCATCAGTTAAAACCATATTATTATGATGTCAGAATTCTAACTTTCTTTGAAAAAGTTCTAGATCCATATGCTAAAGCGGGAACTAATGAGTTTTCATATGTGATTAACCCTAGAAAGTTATCAAAAGTGGTTGAATCGCCAATTAAGACTTCGGATAAGACTAAAGCGATTATTTATGAAGGTCATGTTCGTGATATGACAATTAATTTAGATACTGAAGATAAGGGGTTATTTACTGGTTTAACGGTTAAAAGTAAAACTTTAGGATCAACGGTACTAGAATATATTTACGGGTTAGGTATTACTCACTTACAATTACTTCCGGTCACAGACTTTTTAGGTGTTGATGATCATGATAAAGAAAAGTTATATAACTGGGGTTATAACCCACATCAATTTTTCTTATTTGACGGATGGTATTCTAAAAATCCTGATGACCCAATTTTAAGAATTAATGAGTTTATTAAAGTAGTTAATCATGCTCATAAAATTGGCCTTGGAATTAACTTAGATGTCGTTTATAACCACGTTTATGATTGGGTTAATTTTTCAGTTAATAAATTAGTTCCTAACTATATGTATCAATTTGATAAAAAAGGTAATGTTACTAACTCTAGTGGTTGTCAAAATGATGTCGCAAGTTTCCGTTACATGGTAAGACGCTTAATCATTGATAACTTAGTTTATTTAACTAAAACTTTTAAAATTGATGGGTTTCGCTTTGATTTAATGGGATTAATGGATATTGAAACGATGCTTCTAATAGAAGAAAAATTAAAAGAAATTAATCCAAACATTATGTTATATGGCGAAGGTTGGAATATGTCTAATACGATGCCAAGAGATCAAAGAGCTAACATGAATAACCAAAAACAATTTAAAGGTTTTGCTCATTTTAATGACCAATTTAGAAACTTAATGAAAGGAACAAATAAATTTGGTTATGCAATGGGAAATAATGACTATTTTGAAACGTTAAAACATTCATTGTTAGGTTCACTTAATATCTTTGATAGTCCGAACCAATCAATTAATTATGTTGAATGTCATGATAACTATACATTTTATGATGAAATTAGTATTAAAACCGATTATGATGAATATAAAAAGTGGCACTATCAAGATTTTGCCACTCACTTAGTTATTATCTCCCAAGGAATTCCATTTATTCATGCTGGTCAAGAGTTTTACCGAACTAAAAATCAAGTTGAAAACTCATATAAATCACCTGATGAAATTAATATGATTATTTGGAATCCTAAATTGATTAGTGTTGAAAAATTAAGAGAATTAATCAATATTAGAAAAACTTATAAAATTTATACTAATTCTAACTCTAAGATTAAAGATGTTACTCAAAAAGGTGGATTAGTTGTTTATACTCTTGAAAATAGTCGGATGAGAATTATTCACTATTTACAAAATGATTATCAAGTACGAAGAATTCAACTAGAAGAAAAAGAAGAAATCCTTTTTGCATCTCAAGATTATTTGCTTGATAAACACCATATTAAAGTATCGAAACCAGGAGTATACGCAATAATTAAACATTTATAAGTAAAAAAAAGATTCTAATGTGAACCCGTAAACAAGGATAAATTAACATTTAATGGCTTATTATCTTATCAATATTAGCAAGACTTCACTCCGTGAAGCCTTGACTTTTTGTGGTTAAAGAAAGTATAATCTTACATATAATCAAATAAGTGCGCTTCTAATGTATTAAACAAAAAATTATACTATGGAGGACAATTGAGATGAGAAAAAAGTTTTTATTAAGTTTGTTAGGTGTCATATTAATGACATTAATGTTAGTTTTAACTGGTTGTGATAATAATGGTGAGGAACCAGTAGTTGAAGAAAAAACGGTTAAGCTAGTATTGCCTGATGGTGTCGTTTTGGGTGATGAAAGTTTAGATCCCAATAAACTAAAATTAAATAGCGAAATTGAACTTTTAATTATACCACCAGAAGGACAGGAATTAAATACTCTTTTAATTAATGGTCAGGATATGTCATATCTTGTTTGTGAAGGTAGCATTGTAATTCCAGTTTTGGAAGGGTTAACGATTGCTGTTTCATTTAAAGATATCCCCCCACAAACCACGCGGATTAATTTGCCAAATGAAATTACTTTGGTCGATTCTAGTCTTGATGCGAATGCATTAGTTGTTGGAACTAATGTTGAGATGTTAATTACGCCACCAAAAGGAAGAGAATTAGATACTCTTTTAATTAATGGTGAAAATAAAACATCAACTGTTGTTGATAATAAATTTACTGTTAATATCAAGGGATCTTTAGATATTGCCGTTACTTTTAAATATAAAGTTATCGCCATTAATTTACCAGATGGTGTGGTGCCGGTTGATGATTCAGTAGATGTAAATCACGTATCAATTACTAGTAATATCGAATTAAAAGTAGTAGTACCAACTGGAAAAGGATTAGTATCACTGAAAGTTAATGGTGATGAGCTGATAGATGATTTAGGTGAAGATAAAAAATTTAATGTTACCGTCTCTGAAGATTTAACGATTGAAGTAGAATTTGGAATGATTCGTTATATCACATATTCAGTTAATGACGGGCTTTTTACTTTTCAACAAGAAGTAATTGAAAATGGTATTGTTAAAGATGATTATGTTTTAGAAGAAGCTGGAAATTTAGAGTGGAAATTAAACGGGGAACCATTTGAATTTGGTCAACGTTATAGTTATAGCAAGGACATTACTTTAACAACCACAGTTAACCCAATCGACGAAAGTAAAATTATTAGCTATTCCATCTCAGGAGTTGTATCAATTTATGGAATTGATCCAGCTGGGGCAAAAATTATCATTATTCCAAGTACTTTCCAAGGATATCCAGTTCAGATTATAAAAGGGGCTCAGCATAACCGATCAGTATTTACTAGAAGAGATTTTGTCAAATATGTTCAAATATTGGACGGCCCACAAACAATAGGTGAAAATGCGTTTTTTTGCGAGAGACAATTAAAAGAGGTTATTTTACCAGATTCAATAACTACAATTGATAATCGGTCATTTGCTGAATCAAGCATTAGAAAAATAGAAATACCGAGTTCAGTTAAAGTGATTGGTGAACACGCTTTTATTCGTTGTGATCATTTACAAGAAGTTATTTTTAAAGATGAAGCAAACAGCAAATTAGAAACAATTGGTAGTGGTGCTTTTGCTCAAACCGGACTAACATCTTTTAAGATTGTTAATGATGCCGATTTGGACGCTTTGATATTTAATGGAACCAATATTAAAGTAATTGAATTATCAGAGGGTAGTACGAAATACTTTGTTGATGAACATGGTGTTTTATATAGCTTTGATAAAGAAACTTTAATTTTATATCCGCATGGTAAAGAGGATACAAGTTATAGTGTTCTTGAAGGAACTAAGTATTTAGGTAATGGATCACTAGCTTCAAGCGTTAATTTAATAGAATTAACACTACCAACAAGTTTACTTGAAATTCGCAATGACGCACTTACTGGTTTAGTTAATTTAGAGGTACTTAATATTCCTGATGATTGTGAACTTAAAACAATTGGTTGGCATGTTCTTAGAGGAAACGATAAAATCAAAACCTTTAAAATTACTAGCAAAGTAGAAACCATTGATATGATGTATGGATTTTATGAATTTAATAGCCTTGAAGAATTTATCGTTTTGGAAGATAATCAAAATTTTAAGTCGATTGATGGAGTTCTATATTCAAAAGACGAAACAAGATTATTTCTCTCACCAATTGCTAAAACCGGAAGTCATACGGTTAGTGCAAATACAAAAATAATTGAAAATAGTGCTTTTTTAAACTCTAAATTAAATGAAATTATTCTTCAAGAAGGGTTAGAGTACATTGGAACAGCGGCGTTTCATGGTGCCCTTAATCTATCATATCTCGTTATTCCAGGAAGTGTTACATACATTAGTTATAATGTATGCAGTATCTTGAACGTTTTCATTGAGGCAACTAGCCGCCCATCTGGATGGTACCCTAGTTTTGGTCATGATCTTCAATTACATTATAGACCGAATTGGGAATATGATGAACATGGTATTCCTCATTATTTCCCAGTTGATATTTCTGATTTACCAGAAGGAATTAGTTTAGTTAACAAAAGAGTTGATCCGACAGCAGCTCCGATTGGATGTGAACTAGAGTTTCAGATTGATATTCCACAAGGTCAAAAAGTAGGAAAACTACTCGCAAACGATATCGATATTACTAGTTTAGTAGTGGGAGATAAATTCATTTACCCAATTCCAGCTGAAGGATTAATATTATCATATACTCTCGAAAATATTACTTATACTTTAACTTATTCAATTAATTATGGTGGCATCATCATTGAACAACCAGTTACCCATAATCAAGTAATTGAAAATACCTTTATTGTAGAAGAAACTGGCATCGAATATTGGGTTTATGGGAATGCACCATTCGCTTTTGGCAATCCTTATAACTATTTAGGCGATATTACAATAAATACCGTGGTAAACCCTTTGAATGTCGAAAATATTACGCTCGAAGTAGTAGAAAATAAGGCGATAATTACTAAAATTAATAATCCAGCAGGTACCAAAGTTTTAGTTCTTCCGGATTATTATCAAGCATATCCAATTGATAGTATTGCTGATTTAGATGATTCAGTATTAACTAATAAAAATGTAGTAAGACATCTTCAATTACCTAAATTTATGACGAAAATAGGTAATAAAGCTTTCTTTGGCGAAAATGAATTAAGAACGACTTCGATACCAAATGGGCTAATTAGTATCGGTAATTTGGCATTTAGCGATACCGCACTTAAAAAATTTAAATTAGTCAATGATCTAAACATCATTGGTAAGGGTGTATTTTTGGGTTGTGAGAATCTTGAAAGAATTGAAATTATTAGTAATAGTACTAGGTATAAAGTAATTGATGATGTTTTATTTTCACTAGATGGAACATTATTAATTTACTATCCTACCCCTAAACAAGAAACGATGTATACAATTCCCGATGGTGTTGAAACAATCGATCAGGATGCACTTAAAGATAAGAACTTTGAATCTCTTGTTGTTCCTGAAAACGTGACTACGATCGGCAAATCCGCATTTTCCACATCTCCATCCAAAGTGAAAGTATATCTTGAGACAACCGAACCTAAAACCGGCTTTGACGCTAATTGGAGCGACGAGACATTAGAGTTTTATTACGCGCCATATTGGGAATTCGATCTCGATGGAATCCCACAAGTTATTGATCAATTGTTATGGCGCGAGATTACGATTAAACATATGGGCGAAGATTTAGATGGTAATTACACAATCATATTAAATACTAAAACTGTTGGGGGAATAGTCGGTAAAGATATCAATATTTTGGAAAAGAGTTTTGACCATTATACTTTTGATCCAAATAACACACTTACATATACTGTCACTAATGAAGTAACTCAAGAAGTAGAAATTAGATATTTAAGAAATAAACACACCATTACCTTTAACCCTAATGGAGCCAATACAACCCCAAGCCCAATGGAAAATATATATTATGATTAAACAGTTACTTTATCTTTAGATAGTGAACCAACCATTACTGGTTATACATTAGTTGGTTGGACCATTGATGATACTGACGAGTTATTTGAAACAGGATATAAGATGCCAGATAGAGATATTACTTTAAAAGCAAAATGGCAAATCAATACTTACCGCATCAGATTTAATGGTAATGGCGCGCTTGAAGTGACTATGGAAGATCAAATCGCGACTTACAATCAATCGGTAAAATTAAGTAAAAACACATATGTTAAAGATGGATATGAATTTAAAGGTTGGGCTTTAAATGAAACTGGAACAGTAGTACACACTGATGAAAAAATAGTAACAAACCTTGCAGAAAGTGGCGAAATTACTTTATATGCGGTTTGGAAATTATATAGTAAAATAACGCTAAATTTAAATGGTGGTGAGCTACCTAGTGGTTATAATGAAATCACATATCTACAAGATAGTGATTTCCCTTACACCTTACCAATCCCAACTAAGGCAATAGTTGGTGATACTGGTTATGAGTTTTTAGGCTTTTATAATCAAGATAGTATTTTTGGAACCGGAACTAAATATGAACAATTAACGACTCCTAACGATTATACCCTATATGCTATATGGGTAGAACTTTACTATTCAACAAAAGAGTATCCACAAACAAGAGTAACAAATCAAGCCTTAATATCAGCATTAAATGGTGAACCAGTGGTAACATCAAGTCAACACGTATACACTTCACAACTCAGTTTAAATACTGAAGTATGGCATACGGTGACTTATCAAGGTAATAAATATGAAAAAGTAGGTTCAGATTACTTTAAATATGAACCAATCGTATTTTATAAAATACCAAGCGATGTAAATTATAGTTATGTTACTCTGTGTTCAAAATATATTCTAGATTTTTCACCGTTTGATGAAGTTAAGTCAGGTGCCACTACTAATGTGTTTGATAATAGTTATGCTAAGGCGTACCTCAATTCCGTATTTGCAGCAAAGGCCGGTCTTGATGAAACTAATGCGATATCGTTAATGACGTCTTGGTTTTTCGTTCATAACCCATATTTTACTAATGATGATAGAAGAAAGGCTGAGTCTACTGATTACGCTCAAGCTGCCATGAGCGGAGCTAGAGGGGAATTCGGTTTTTGGGTAAGATATCATCCTTACAATCATTATTGGACTAGAGACTCTGTTGAAAATAATTATTCTGTACATATTGTGACTCATGCCGGCAATATGGCCCGAATTGGTCCAGATTATGTTTATGGATTACGGATTTGGGGAATGGCAATTTAATCTAACAAATATAATTAAATAAAATAACCCCAAGGCAATTCGCCTTGGGGTTATTTTATTTACTTGACTCCCGCTCAATTAACTTAACATCAATAATGACATGAGGATTTTCAATTTCCTCATTTTTCATTAATTTGTGTAGTAAGTTAAATGCGGTTTT
>ENA-UPXM01000675-UPXM01000675.1-activated-sludge-metagenome-genome-assembly--contig:-NODE-675-length-48005-cov-6.752701_pt1 | contig 48005 bp, 48 predicted proteins | sample MGYA00238178_ERZ772708 | MGnify/ENA primary metagenome ERZ772708 (study PRJEB29002, sample SAMN05720212) | activated sludge metagenome | isolation source: anaerobic digester from wastewater...
GAAATTGGCGTGAAGGATAGCGGGGTCTGGGAAATTGACGCCTTGACCGCCGCCTGGTCGGTGATGACCGGGATCAATTTTGAGCGTGGTGTTACGATCTTTAACACAGCGCTGAGCGTCCTGGAAAGGGGAAGCGTCATTCTTCTCGGCTGGCCGGCTTTACGGGAGGACACAAAACCTTATCTTGGCCGGAGCAGTAAATATCCGGAAGGAGTGCGTGAAAACGGCATGTATTGCCATGGTGTCCAGTGGCTGGTGCGCGCCGCGAGGCTTATCACGGAGGAATATGAAAAACGGGGTGATCATGCCAAGGCCGACGAATATCGCGCGACCGCATTTCGTCTCTGGTCAAAGATTTCACCGCTTGCCCACGTGACGCCTGAGGAAATTGAAATCTACGGTGGCCAGCCGAACAAACAGCCAGCCGATTTCCTCACGACGTTTGAGCCGGGCCGGATGATCTGGAATGGCTACACGGGAGCGGCGGGATGGATGCTTCGCCAGGCTTTTGAAGGTGTGGTGGGCGCAACCCTCGTGCATAATGAAATGATTTTGCCGGAGGATCTCACGAAGCCGAGAGGGCCTATCTGGGTGCTTAAGGTGGATCGTGATATTTCAAAAAGTCCGTTCCGGAAGGAGTTTGATTTAACAAACCCGCAACGAAGGGTTGCTATTTTCCCTCCGGAGTCTTAAGGGTTTTGACGAAAAAAGCCTCTTCCCTGTTTTTCGGGGGAGAGGCTTTTTTTCAGGAAAGATAGTTTGCCCCCATAAGGGGGAGCGACGAAATCCCGGAGAAAGTAAAAGCTAACTCCTATTCCGCTCAGGAACAGCCCAGACTACTTCCGCAGTTCAGACATTTATAGCAAGCGCCGCTTCTCACTGTGACGTGCCCGCAATTTGGGCAAAAGGGCGCGTCGCCCATCATCCGGGAAAGATGTTCATTAGCCCCGGAAGCTTTTCCTCTCGAGGGTTCTTTCGGATTTATCTCCACAGTATCGTTTTTCACGGGTCGGGCCTCCCGTTTCCGGGCAAAAGCGAGAGTGGAGGGGTCTGGCGGGACCTGGACAAAGTCCGTGCGGCCAAGATATTCCATCCCGAGGACCCGAAAAATGTAGTCGACGATCGAGGTGGACATTTTGATATTGGGATGTTCGACCATTCCCTGTGGCTCGAATCTTGTGAAAGTGAATACGTTGACGAACTCGTCAAGAGGAACTCCGTACTGAAGTCCGAGCGATACCGCGATCGCGAAACAGTTCATCATGGAGCGGAAAGCGGCGCCTTCTTTATGGATGTCGATAAAAATTTCACCGAGGGCGCTGTCCTCGTATTCTCCCGTCCGGAGGTAAATTTTTTGTCCACCGACCCGGGCCTCGATGGTCATGCCAGTTCGTTTCTTGGGGAGTCTCCGTCTCTGGAGTTTGGGGAGGTCGGATTTTTCGTCGGCAGAATCTTTGGATTTCGTATTGAGGGGTTGTGAAAGTTTTGAGCCGTCACGGTAAAGCGCCACGGCCTTGACTCCCATTTTCCAGGCCTGGATATAAATGTCCTCAATTTCCTCGACCGTTGTCTCCTTCGGCAGATTCACCGTCTTGGAGATCGCGCCGGAAATGAAGGGTTGCGCGGCGGACATCATCCTGACATGAGCCATTGGCTCGAGAAACCGCTTCCCGTATTTTCCGCATTTGTTGGCACAGTCAAAAATGGGAAGATGTTCATGTTTTAAGTGAGGCGCTCCTTCAATCGTCATCATGCCGCAGACCACATTGTTGGCTTCTTCGATCTCGGAACGCGAAAATCCGAGTGACTCGAGCGGGTTAAAACCCGGGTGATTATAATCTTCGGGCTTGAATCCGAGACGTTTCATGGTTTCCTCGCCAAGCGTCCATTTTGTGAACGCGAAGCCGAGATCAAATACGGATGGAAGAACGGCCTCGATTTTTTCAAGATCTTCCGCGAGGAGCCCTTTTTCACCGAGGGTCTGGCGATTGATCCACGGGGTCCCTTCAAGGCGAGCCGTTCCCTGGATATATTCAATGATATCCTGGATCTCCGCGGGGTGATAACCCAGTCTTTTAAGCGACTCGGGAACGGACTGGTTCACGATCTTGAAATAACCTCCCCCCGCGAGTTTCTTGAATTTGACAAGCGCAAAATCCGGCTCAATACCCGTGGTGTCGCAATCCATGAGCAAACCGATCGTTCCGGTGGGAGCGATTACCGAGACCTGGGCGTTCCGGTAACCGTGGTGTTTTCCGAATTCCAGGGCAAGATCCCAATCTTCCTGGGCGGCCTTGAGGAGATCATCCCAACAGTGTTCCGCGGGGATTTGGTAAGCGGCGGCGCGATGTTTTTCGATCACCTTCAGCATGGATGATTCGTTTTTCTGATATTCGGCAAACGGGCCTTTGGCGGCGGCAATCTCAGCCGAGGTCTTGTAAGCGTGTCCGGTCATGATTGCCGTCAGGGCTGAGCAGACCGCAAAGGCCCTGGGGCTGTCGTAGGGAATTCCGCTGACCATGAGGAATGTTCCCAGATTCGCGTAACCCAATCCCAGCGGGCGATAAAGATGACTGTTTTTAGCGATTTCCTGGGTCGGATATGAGGCATGATCGACGATGATTTCCATGGCCAGTGTGAAGATACGGATCGTTCGGCGAAAAGCCTCAATGTCAAAGGAACCGTCCTGGTTCAAATACTTCATGATGTTGATTGAAGCCAGGTTGCAGGCCGTATTGTCGAGGAACATAAACTCCGAGCAAGGATTGGACGCCCGTATTTTGTCCGTATTGGCGCATGTATGCCAATCGTTGATCGTAGTGTCAAACTGAACTCCCGGATCCGCGCAGGCCCAGGCCGCGAAAGAAATCTGTCTCATCAGGTGGCGCGTTTCAAATGTTTCAGCGACCTGCCCGGTGGTTCGAAAGGTGGTTTGCCATTTTCCGTCTTCGAGATAAGACTTCATGAACGCGTTAGAGATTCGGACCGAGTTGTTGGCGTTTTGTCCGCCGACGGTTTTATAAGCTTCACCGTTAAAATCGGAGGAATACCCGGCCGCGATCAGGGCGGCGACTTTTTTTTCTTCGCGTACCTTCCAGTTAATAAAATCCACAATTTCGGGATGGTCCATGTCCAGGCAAACCATTTTGGCGGCTCGTCGCGTGGTCCCTCCGGATTTGGTAGCGCCCGCGCCTCGGTCAAGCACTTCGAGAAAGGACATCAACCCAGAAGACGTTCCTCCGCCCGAGAGCCTTTCCATTTTTCCGCGGATCTTGGAAAAATTGGTGCCGGTCCCCGAACCGTACTTGAAAAGCCGCGCTTCATTTTTGACAAGGTCGAAGATCGACATCAAATCATCCTCGACCGACTGGATAAAACAGGCGGAACACTGGGGGTGGGAATAAGCGTCGGTTGTCTCGAGGAGAGTATCGGTGGACGGGTCCCAGTACCAGTTACCGCCGCTCCCTTTAATGTTGTACAGATCAAGGCCGCAATTAAACCAGACGGGGGAATTGAAAGCGCAATTTTGGTTAACGAGAAGATGAATTAATTCATCTTCAAAGGTTTGGGCATCCCCGGACGTTTTGAAATAGCCTCCAAGTTTTTCTCCCGCCAGGCGGATCGCGTGAGCGACCCGGAAGATGAGCTGGCGGACGCTTGTTTCACTGCCCGTCTCGGGAACTCCCGCCTTGCGGAAATATTTTGAAACCGCGATGTCCGTGGCCAGCTGGCTCCACCCCTCCGGGACCTCCACGTTATCCATTTTAAAAACAACCGAGCCGTCAGGATTTGTGATCACGGATGTTCTCTGATCGTAGATTACTTTATCCAGAGGATTTTCCCCGGCATTTGTAAAATATCTTTCGATTTCAATTCCCTCCCCGGGTGAGCGTGAGAGAGACGATGAATTCTTCCTGGATGATTCAACAGTCATGGGTTTGATCTCCGGTCAGGTAGTTGTTCGGTAAAGGGTGTTAGATAAAAACTTTTATAAACTTTGTCTATATTTTGTGGTGTTTGGAAGGGATAAATACTATATGTAGTATTTAGTGCGAACACTTTCAGATTTCTCGTTTTCGCGTTATCCATTAAGAGTGGCAAGTCTTTCGCTCCGTGTCATCATCTTCAACCGTCCCGGATCCGGAGCTAAGTCCCGACGGTGTTGGAGCTCAAAAATCATTGTCCTAAAAAAACGTGTGACGCAAACGGGAGGAATTCTAACAAAGAGAAAAGTGAAGTCAAACAGAAATTCAGAAATTTTTTCCAGTCGAAACAGAAATGTCCTGTTGTCGCGTCAAATTAACGGAACTGACAAAATGAAAAATTTACTTTTTTAAAAAATAGAACCGTCCATTTTTAAAACAGGGAAAATCATGTTATTCTGGAGCGACAATATTTTCAGGCGCGCGGTTTGGGAAGGAGGAGGTATGGCCGTCAGGTCGGGTGGGGGGCTTAGCAAGCTTTTTCTTGTAATGCTTTTGGGAGTGACCGTTTTTGCCTGGTGGATGGTCAGCGATCCCTGGAATCCGTTGCTGAATTTCTTCTGGAGTGATACTTATGCCGTATTGATTCAGGTGACGCTGGTCGCGGCGGCGGTTGGTTGGGTGATGAAGCGTATTTTGGGCCAAGGTGTCCCGCGAAGGGGATTGCAGTGGTTCTACGGGATCTTGTTTTTTCCGGTGCTTCTGTTTCCTCTTTTACGATGTCATTACAAGGTTCCGTATGTTTTTTGCCGCGCGTGTCCGTCGCCGTGCCCGTGGGGGATTTCGCGGACGTTTTTGTTTAACGGTTTTTTGATTCTCAACCTTCTGGGCAGGTCCTGGTGTTCAAATCTTTGCCCTTTTGGGACGTTTCAGGAACTGCAGAGCTCGATCTTCCGAAAACATTTGCGGCAACCTTCGTGGTTGAGCGGGGTCGCTTATTTTATATTACTCGCGACTTTAGGGTTTTATCTGGCGCCGCTTTTCAGATGGCCTTGGCTGAACTGGTTTGACGTTGGGAACTATGACTTTGTGAAAGTAACGGCGATCGCGGCCTTGCTGATCATGCTGACCGCGTTTCTGATACCGAAGTTCTGGTGCCGTAACCTTTGCCCGGTGGGAACTCTTCACTTGCTGTTCATGCGTTTGAGGATAAAAAAAACCGGGGACAAGCACTTTAGGTGAAAAAGCGACTGTCCCCGGTTTGTATTACTGGATACTGCCGGCGTAGTTGGAAGCCGGTTTCTTTTCGTTTTCTTTCTTTTCCTTCAATTTTTCCGCGACCGCGCATTCAGTCGTGAGGATGAGCCCCGCGATTGAAGTGGAATTCTCCACCGCAACCCGGACCACCCGGGCGGGGTCGATGACTTTATCTTCGATCAGATCCGAGAATTCACCGGACTGCGCGTTAAAGCCAAAACTCCCTTTGCCTTCCAGGATTTTTTTGACAACGACCGAACCGTCAAATCCGGCGTTATAAGCGATTCTGCGTGCCGGTTCCTGGAGCGCGCGATACACGATCTGGGCGCCTGTCTCTTCGTCGCCCTGGAGCTTCAGGCCGTCCAAAGACGCGATCGACCTTAAAAGGGCAACTCCGCCGCCGGGGACGATACCTTCCTCAATGGCCGCGCGGGTCGCGTGAAGCGCGTCTTCCATGCGTGCCTTGGTTTCTTTCATTTCGACCTCGGTCGCGGCTCCCACTTTCACGACCGCCACGCCGCCTGAAAGTTTCGCGAGCCGTTCCTGGAGCTTCTCTTTGTCATAATCCGAGTCGGATTTTTCAATCTGAGCCTTGATCTGCTCACAGCGGGCCTTGATTTCTTTTTCCGAGCCGGCGCTCCCCACGATGGTGGTGTTATCTTTATCGATCACCACGCGTTTCGCGGTCCCGAGCATATCAAGGTCCACGTTCTCGAGTTTTATACCAAGATCCTCGGAGATGAATTTGCCCCGGGTGAGGATCGCGATGTCTTCCAGCATGGCCTTGCGGCGATCGCCAAAACCGGGCGCTTTGACCGCCGCGATCTGGAGCACGCCGCGGAGCTTGTTAACCACGAGGGTGGCCAAAGCTTCACCTTCAATGTCCTCAGATACAATGAGGAGCGGTTTTCCGAGCCGCGCCACTTTCTCAAGCACCGGGACCAGATCTTTGACGGCTGAAATTTTCTTCTCGTAAAGAAGAATGTAGGGCTCTTTCAGGACCACTTCCATTCGCTCCGCGTCCGTCACAAAATAAGGGGAGGAATAGCCGCGATCAAACTGCATACCTTCCACCACCTCAAGTTCGGTTTTCATCCCCTTCGCTTCCTCGACCGTGATGACCCCGTCCTTGCCGACCTTTTCAAGCGCGTCCGCGAGGAGTTTACCGATCGTCGGATCGTTGTTCGCGCTGATGGTGCCGACGGCCGTAATGTCCTCTTTGCCCTTAATAGGTTTGGAAAGTTTTTTGATGGACTCGATAATTTTCGCGGCGGCTTTTTCAATCCCGCGTTTCAAGGCCATCGGATTGGCTCCGGCGGTGACGTTCTTCAGACCTTCAGTGACGATCGCCTGGGCGAGCACCGTTGCGGTGGTTGTTCCGTCGCCAGCGAGGTCAGAAGTCTTTTCCGCGACCTCACGGACCATCTGGCAACCCATATTTTCGTAAGGGTCCTTCAGGTCGATTTCTTTCGCGACGGTGACGCCGTCTTTGGTGATAAGCGGCGCGCCGAACTTGCGGTCAATCACGACATTTCTGCCGCGAGGCCCTAGCGTGACAGCGACCGCGCGGGTCAGAACATCGATGCCGCGTTTGATCTTTTGTCGCGCTTCTTCAGAATAGGCCAACAATTTTGCGCTCATAATGTTGCTCCTTTGTTTTTAAAAATTTGAAACATGAAACGCGAAGTTTGAAATCCATTTTGGGGGATGGATACCAACCTCGCTGTTTCAGTTTTCGAAACTTACTTATTGGTGTCGTAAACCGCCAGAATCTCACTTTCTTTCAGGATTTTGTGCTTCGTTCCGTCGATCACGATGTCGTCGCCGGAGTATTTCCCGAAAAGAACGCGGTCGCCCTTCTTGACCTCGATAGGCTGAACCTTTCCGGACTCGAGCATTTTTCCGGTACCGACCGCGATGACTTTTCCTTCAGTCTTTTCTTCCTTGGCGGTATCCGGAAGGATAATACCGCCTTTGGTTTTTTCTTCAGCTTCAAGAATTTCCACGAGAACTCTGTCTGCTAACGGTCTGACTTTCATGGTTGGATCTCCTATGATTTTTTAGATAACAGTTTTTGTTAGTGCGATACGCGGGATATGTTGACCTAGTAGTCCATTCCCCCCATACCGCCCATGCCACCCATACCTCCCATTCCTCCACCTCCCGGCATCGGAGGCATTTTCTCCTCTTCGGGAATGTCGGTGATCAGGGTTTCGGTCGTCAAGAGAAGCCCGGCGACACTGGACGCGTTTTGGAGCGCGCTACGAGTGACCTTTTTCGGGTCGATGATACCAGCCTGAACGAGGTCCTCAAACTCACCGGTTTCGGCGTTATAGCCCACGTTGCCTTTTTCAGACATGACCGCCTGGACGACAACCGAACCTTCGTCGCCCGCGTTTTGCGCGAGCTGGCGGAGCGGCTCCTCGAGCGCCCGGCGAATGATGTCAGCGCCGACCGCCTCATCTCCCTTGAGCTTCAGGTTGTCCAGGACGGATTTCGCCCGAAGCAACGCGACGCCTCCGCCAGGGACGATGCCTTCTTCCACGGCCGCCCGGGTCGCGTGCATGGCGTCTTCCACGCGAGCTTTCTTTTCCTTCATTTCCGTTTCGGTCGCGGCCCCGACATGGATGACTGCCACACCGCCCGCGAGTTTCGCGAGCCGTTCCTGGAGTTTTTCCTTGTCGTAGTCGGAATCCGTTTCTTCGATCTGTTTCCGGATCTGGTTGATACGGCCCGTAATGTCCGCGCTCTTGCCCGCGCCTTCAATCAGGGTGGTGTTTTCCTTGTCCACCGTGACGCGTTTCGCGCGGCCGAGATCCTTCAGCGTAACGTTCTCGAGCTTGATGCCGAGGTCCTCGGTAATCGCCTTGCCGCCCGTCAGGATCGCGATATCTTCAAGCATCGCTTTGCGGCGGTCGCCATAACCGGGCGCTTTGACGGCACAAACCGTGAGCGTCCCGCGGATTTTGTTGACGACGAGCGTCGCGAGCGCTTCACCCTCGACGTCTTCCGCGATGATGAGAAGGGGTTTCCCGGCTTTGGACGCCGCTTCCAGGACCGGAAGCATGTCTTTTACCGCGGAAATCTTCTTCTCATTAATAAGAATGTAAGGTTCTTCGAGCACGACTTCCATGCGCTCGGCGTCCGTGACGAAGTAAGGGGAGAGATAACCCTGGTCGAACTGCATCCCCTCGACCACGTCAAGGGTTGTGGCGGTCGTCTTGGCTTCCTCGACCGTGATCACCCCATCTTTACCGACCTTGTCCATCGCTTCGGCAATTTGCTCGCCGATGGTCGTGTCCGAATTCGCCGCGATCGTGGCGATCTGCGCGATTTCTTTTTTGTCCCTGCCGACGGGTTTTGAAATTTTATTGAGTTCCTCAACGACGGCTTCGACGGCTTTGTCGATCCCGCGTTTCAGGGCCATTGGGTTGGCTCCGGCAGTAACGTTTTTCAACCCTTCCCGGCAGATGGCTTGCGCGAGAATGGTTGCCGTAGTGGTTCCGTCGCCGGCAATGTCGGAAGTCTTTGAAGCGACTTCCCTGACCATTTGGGCGCCCATATTTTCATAAGGGTCTTCCAGCTCAATTTCCTTGGCTACTGACACGCCATCCTTGGTGACGGTCGGGGAACCATATTTCTTTTCAAGGACGACATTACGGCCCTTGGGACCCAAAGTCACTTTAACGGCATTGGCCAGTTTGTCGACGCCGGCGAGGACAGCCCGCCGCGCCTCCTCACTGAATAGAAGTTGCTTTGCCATATTGTGTTACCTCCGTTGTTAGTCGCCATCCCGATCAAAGCGAAGGATCTTGTACCTGGGATTCTTCTGCTGTTGGCCCCGGAATGACGAATTCTGATCAATTAGAAGATTCAATCGAGGTGTTGGCACTCATGATCGCTGAGTGCTAACATAGCGTTATTCTATGGATTAACAAAAACAGGTCAAGAGGAAAAATTCAGCGCGAAAAACTTATTTGAAAAGAGAATGATTTTTCTATGGAAGCTGTTGAATTTTTTCTCGCCAGATGAGCGCGAGTGATTTGAGGGTATGGAAAGGGTCCAGAATATCGATCGATGCAGAATGAGGGGCGATTGTTTTAGATAGACCGCCCGTCGCGAGGACCCGGATTTTTTTATCGTAGCGAATTTTGAACCGACGGGCGAGCTCGTCGGTCATGGATCCACATCCCTCTAAAACGCCGTATTCCATACATTTTTTTGTATCCCGTCCCAAAAAACCAGACTTTTTTATAGGGAAGTGGATGGTTGGAAGCAAAGAGGCGCTTTTTGACAAAGCTTTCAGAGCGATTGCTGGCCCCGGAATAATAAGCCCTCCCTGGAAAGTTCCGGTTCGGTCCAGGTAGTCGCAGGTTACCGCTGTTCCATAGCTTATGACAAGGAGTGGCATTTTATACATCTTTAAAGCCCCATAGCAACCGACCTTCCTGTCCATTCCTAACTTATTGTATTCTTTATAGTTATGTCTGATTTTCAGGTCAATATTTGACCCTAAAACCCATAATTTTGCATTATTATGACACACCATTGATTTTTTAATATAAGATGTCTTTTTTGGGTCAACGGAGCATATTAAGACGTCAAGATGATTATATTTACCACTTTTTATGAATTTATTGATATATTTTGGGACGTCATTAATTTTTGACGTTTTACAGTTAAAGATGGCGCCCGATTTGCAGAGACCTGTCTTGACAGCTGTGTTCCCGATATCAATGGCGAGAAGGAAATTACCCATGATTTTCCCCATAGAAAATGATAAGTCTTTCTTTGAGTGCCCCAAGAAGGTTTTCTAGGACATTCCGGATTTCATAGTTTCGCGTCTTGAGAATTCGCATTGACGTTGCTCCCGAGGGCAGCTCATTGATTTCCGCGTTCACATTAAGGCCTATTCCCATTACGACGGCTTCAAGATGAGGTCCCGTCGTAATTGCTTCGGTCAGAATACCACAAATCTTTTTACCATCCGACATGACGTCATTCGGGCGTTTGCAGGTTGAGGGGATTCCGTAATGAGTTTCCAATATCTGAGCCACTGCCTGACATCCGATCTGGGTCAGCATGGGTGCCTTCGCGGGTGTTATCGAAGGGCGCAAGAGGATGGAAGCGAGCAGATTTTTCCTCTCTGGCGATTCCCATGTGCGTCCCGGTTTCCCGCGGCCGGCAGTTTGATGTTCCGCGACGATGACAAGACCTTCAGGCTCACCCTTCCGGGCGCGCTCCAGGGCAAGCGTGTTGGTCGATGTTGCCTCCCGCAAGTGTTCCACGCGAAATGAAATCAATGGGGCACCTCTCAAGACCCTTTCAAAATGAGCCGCCAGAATCCGGTTTCAGAATTCAGGCAACAACTCTCGGAAGATTTGCGTTTAGTTGGGTCACGATCTCATAGGGAATCGATCCGGCCCATTGGGCCACGTCTTCCGCTGAAATGCGCTCATCCTGGTCTTTGCCGATCAAGGTGACGATATCGCCTTCCGCGGCTTCCTGTCTTCCGAGATTAACTGTTAAATAGTCCATGGAGATTTTTCCGGCAAGGGGATAACGGTTCCCTCTATAAAGGACCTGCGCGTTTTTCCACGCGCTCCAGGGGTATCCGTGACTATAGCCGAGAGGAAGGATCGCGAGGTTCGTCGTTGATGATGCCGTAAAGGTGCGTCCGTATCCCGCGGTTTCGCCGCTTTCGATTCTTTTAATGAATGTGATCCTGCTTTTAAGCTCGAGGACGGGGGCCAGCTTGACGGTGTCGCGTAGCGAGGGGTCAGGGTGAATTCCGTAGAGAGCGAGGCCCGGCCGGACAATATTTAAAAAAGGATTTTTTAGGGTAAGACTGGCCGCGCTGTTTTGCGCGTGGCGAAACCGGAATGCGATGCCGTTTCGATCCAGTTCCTCAAGAAGGGATTGAAATTTCTGGATCTGCTTTGTCCGGAAGAGGTCTTCCACCTCGGCGGTCGGGAAATGCATGTAAATGCCGTCAAGTAACAGTCCCTGGAGGAGCCGGATTTTCATGATCTCCCGGACGGCCTCGTCGGCCCTGAATCCCATGCGCCCCATCCCCGTGTCGATTTTGAGATGAACGGAAGCTTTCCGTTCCAGAGATTCCGCGCAATCAGAAATAGCTCGGGCCTGGGCGAAACTTGAGACGCTCATAGTTATGTTAGAGCCGACCGCGACCGGGATCTCGTGGGGCAGAAGATGTCCGAACAGGAAAACAGAAGTTTTTGGAAAGTGTTCCTTAAGCGACAGTCCTTCCTTTAAAGTTGCCACACCGAAAAACTTGACCCTGCCTTCCAGGATCTGCGCGATTTCCCTCAATCCGTGGCCGTACGCGTTGGCTTTGATCACGGCGAGGACGTCCGGAGTTCCAGAACGCGCGCGTATGGTTTCCAGGTTCGCGAGGAGGTGATCCCTGCTCAGCTCGATCCACGAGGCGTATTGATGTTTGACCGTTGTGCTACCGGCGGTGTTTTGCATAAAAAAGCCCGGCTTTCAAATTTCGAAGAATTTATTTTTGATTTTGTGTTTTATTTTTTAATCGTTCCTCTGCCTCCGAGTTTCTCAGATAAAAAGGCAGAAAATCCTTCGGCCTTTTAAATGGCTTGAGCAGAGGATCCTTTTTTTCATAGAGATTAATCAGCGCGGACGTCCTAGGCGTCCAGTACTTCTCGGGAAGCGAATGGATCTTTTTTAAAAGATCCCGATCACAAACAGCTAACCCGTCTCCCGCGACCCGCGTGCCGGCAGGAAGTTCTTTTAAAAAATCATCGGGAGCTTTCACAAAAGGCGCTCCCGCCGGTTTCCAGCCTTGTCTATAAGAACGGTACAAACGGGCGTAAAGTTTATCACGCTTTGCGTTCAGACACACGGCCAGATTTTCTCCGCTCGCGCAGCTAGATCCGGAGCGGGGAATGGTCGAAGCGACAAGGTCGAAGGAGTAGGCCCCGAAGCAAGGTCTTTCACGAACGGCAAGAAAACCTTTCAAGGTGGCAAATCCGACGCGCAACCCAGTGAATGAGCCGGGGCCCCGCCCGATCAGGAAGGTGTCCACCTCTTTTATTTTGAGGCGTTCTTTTTTCAGAAGCCGGTCTATCAACGGGATGAGATTTTCAACATGGCGTGAAAAACCTTTGAGAAAGGCGTGACGGGCGGGAGCGCGGCCTTTTTTAATTGCGACGCTCAGGGAATGTCCGGAAGTTTCAATCGCCAGTAAATTCATGATAAAGTGCGTGCCGTCTGGGTTATGTATGTTTTTTATAAGTGGGGAGCTATTTCCACCGAAAATTTTGCTCCTTTCAGGAGCGTAAACTCTGGCGGAAGTCGTCCTGATCGGCATTCTATTCTGAAACGGGAAAAAGAGAAACGGGAATTACAAAAGACGTCAGGGAACAAAGAGGGAAAGGTGCTTGACCGGGGCTGAAAAGGCCCCGCCTTTTTCTGAAAATTTGTCACTTGTTCAGGAGAGCCCCGATTGAGTTCCTGCCATTTTCTGGTAGGATATCCATCCCTTCACACTCCGCTGAACGTAAGGATCCGGGAAATGATCTCAACGAACGGAATTACATTACAATACGGGAAACGCATTCTTTTTGAGGATGTGAATATCATGTTCACGCCCGGCAACTGTTACGGGTTGATCGGGGCCAACGGTTCCGGGAAGTCCACGTTTCTTAAAATTCTCGCGGGATTGGTCGAGCCGAATGCCGGAACCGTGACGGCCGGAAAAAATGAGCGCATCTCTTTTCTCAGGCAGGACCAGTTTGCTTTTGACGAATTTACGGCGCTGTCGACCGTGATCATGGGCCACGAACGGCTTTACAATATCATCAGGGAAAAAGACAACCTCTACGCGAAATCCGATTTTTCGGAAAAGGATGGTCTGCGGGTCGCGGAACTGGAACATGAATTTTCGGAAATGAACGGGTGGGACGCCGAACCTGAGGCGGCTAAACTTCTGAGCGATCTCGGAATTCCGGATGCCCGGCACCAGGTCCCCATGAAACAACTGGAATCGAACGAAAAGGTCCGCGTGCTTCTCGCGCAGGCGCTTTTCGGGAATCCCGATGTCCTTTTGCTTGACGAGCCCACGAACCATCTGGACGTTGAGACCTGCCTGTGGCTTGAGGATTTTCTCTACGAATTTAAGAATACCGCGATCGTGGTTTCGCATGACCGCCATTTCCTCGATCGCGTTTGTACCCATATCGCGGACATTGATTACGGCAAGATCCAGCTTTACGCGGGGAATTTCTCGTTTTGGGTAGAATCCAGTCAACTCGCGCTCCGGCAGAGAACCGAGACCAACAAGGATATCGCGGCTCGCCGCAAGGAACTCCAGGAGTTTATCGCGCGGTTCAGCGCGAACGCCTCGAAATCACGCCAGGCGACATCCCGGAAGAAGCTTCTTGAAAAACTGACGCTGGAGGACATCAAACCGTCCTCCCGAAAATACCCTTATATCGCGTTTAAGGCGGAACGCGACTCCGGAAATGATCTCCTTGAGATCGAGGGGCTTGAAAAATCGATCGAAGGGGAGATGATGTTCACGGGACTTGATCTTCAAGTGAGCAAGGGGGACAAAATCGCGTTCCTCGGGCCGCTTGACCGGGTCAAGACCACGCTGTTTCAAGTGCTTGTGGACGAGATCAAGGCGGATCGGGGATCCTTTAAATGGGGAGCTTCCACCACGCGAGCTTACTATCCGAAGGAGAACGGAAAATATTTTGAAACGGACCTGAACTTGGTCGACTGGTTACGGCAGTTTTCGAAAGAAACGGATGAAAATTTTATTCGCGGATTTTTGGGAAGGATGCTTTTTTCCGGAGAAGAATCCCTGAAAAAGGCTTCGGTGCTCTCGGGCGGGGAACGGGTACGGTGTATGCTTTCTCGCATGATGCTCGTCGGCGCGAATGTCCTAATCCTGGACGAACCCACCAACCATCTTGACCTGGAGTCCATTACGTCGCTCAATAAAGGTCTTGAGAACTTCAAGGGGACGGTGCTTTTTTCCTCTCACGACCATCAATTTATTCAGACGGTCGCGAACCGGATCGTTGAGTTGACGCCGCGGGGGATTATTGATCGCCGGGACATGACGCTTGATGATTACCTTGCTGATCCCGGGCTCAAGGTTCAGCGCGCCGCTCTTTACGCTCCCGCGTGATTTTTTTTGACCCGAGGTCGAAAAAAACGATAGCGTGATTTAAAAAAAGAGCAGTTTTACTTTATCAGCATTTGAAAGATCCGCTACGTGGCGTGGCCCCGGAATCAATTTTAAAGTGGTTGGTCGGAGATTTCGGTTGGGAGGGGCCGGTGGAGCGCGTCTGTTCCACGATGCTCGCGATTTCTTCCGCTTCTTTTTTCTTTCCTCGTTTTAATGCCCCCTGGATGAAAATTCGGGCTTTTCCCTCCACGGTTTTTCTTGCGGCCATGGTTTGTTCCGGTGTCAGGATGCCTTCCTTCAGTATTTTCGCGAGTGAACGGATTCGAAACCGATCCATGGCCGGGAATTCGCGGGAGCGCTGGCCCGCGTGGCCGCCATATTTTTTAATATAAGGTTTGTCGATCAGACCGATCGGATACCGTGAGGCGATCCTGAGCCAGAGGTCGTAGTCCTCGCAGGCGGGAAGGGATTCATCGAAAAATCCAACCTCGTTGAAAATCGTCCGGTGGATCATGACGGCGGAGGGACTGACGATACAAAGAGGCAGGCATCGTTCGAAGATCCAGCCGCCGTATTTTTTGTGTTTTTTCATGGGGTTAACCCGCTGACCGTTCCGGATCCAGATCTCTTCGGTTTGACCAATCCGGAAATTTGGATTCTGTTCAAAGAAATCCAACTGGGCCCGGAGTTTTCCGGGGAGCCATTCATCATCTGAGTCGAGGAACGCGATCCATTCTCCCCGGGATTCCTTGATCCCGAAGTTTCGCGCGGCCGAGGGGCCCTGGTTTGTCTGAAAAAGGTAGCGAATTTGCACGGCGGAAGGATGGCGATGCGCGGAGTTTTTGTCCGGAGTCTTTTCGCCGCGCGCCATGCGTTGTATGTCTCGCTCATTTGTTCCGTCGGCGGATCCGTCATCCACGATAATCAGCTCAAAACGCGCGCCTTTTTGCGCGAGCACAGACCGAATCGCGCGCGATAACATCGCGGAACGGTTGTAGGTTGGAATGATGACGCTAGTCTGGATCATGGCGCGGGATTATAGCAAAAGGGCGATGAAGGAAAAAATTTTTTACGTTCCCCGTTCCGTGAAGAATTTCTTTGTGTTATGATGTCGAAACTTATGACGGCCCAGAAAAAAACAACGAAAGACAATCCTAGGAATTCTGTCACGAAAACAGACCTTTCCCGGAAACTTAAAATTCTCTTTATCGCGTCCGAGGCAGTTCCCTTTGTCAAGACCGGCGGGTTGGGGGATGTCTGTGGGACGCTCCCGAAGGCGCTAAAAAAACTCGGGCACGATGTCCGGCTCGTGCTCCCCCGATACTGGGCCGTTGATCGCTATGCCTGGAAGCTCACGACGGCGCTTGCCCCGATGGGGGTAGAAATGGGGGACCGGACTATTTGGTGTGAGGCGCTCAAAGGGAAGGCTGACGGATTTACCGTTTATTTCATCGAACACGAGCAGTATTTTGGCCGGGCCGGATTATATGATGATGGCAATTGGGAACATCCGGACAACCTTGAGCGGTTTGGTTTTTTCTCGAAAGCGGCGCTTCAGCTTGCCAAAGACATCAAATTTCGCCCTGATATTGTTCACGCGCATGACTGGCAGGCCGCCCTCGCTCCCGCGTACCTGAAGACGGTGTACAAAAACGACCCCTTTTTCAAAAAGACGGCAAGTGTTTTTTCCATCCATAACATCGCTTACCAGGGAACGTTTAAGTCGGATCAATACGAGTTTCTCGGGCTCGGGGCGGAAAATTTCCGGCAAGAAGTTTTTGAAAACTATCAGGGGATCAATCTGATGAAAGGTGCCATTTTTTTTGCGGACGGAATTTCGACGGTGAGTCCGACCTATGCCCGCGAAATCCTTTCCGAGCCTGGAGGCAACGGTCTTTCCGATTATTTAAATCGACGTCGGGAAGACATCTCGGGAGTTTTGAACGGCGCCGACTATGATCATTGGGATCCCGCCGTCGACAAACTTCTTCCGGCGCGCTACACGGCTGATGATTTGCACGGGAAGACAATCTGCAAACGCGTCCTCCAGGAGGAGTTTCAGCTTGATATTGAGCCGAAGGCTCCCGTGATCGGCGTTATTTCCCGGTTTACCCAGCAGAAAGGTTTCCAGAATCTGATGCCCGTGGTGGCCAATCTTTTTCAGGAAACTCCGGCCCAAATGGCGATTCTCGGAACGGGTGAAAAATGGCAGGAAGATTTTTTCAGGGGACTGCCGGCCGCTTATCGCGGGCGGGCGGGAGCCTGGATCGGTTACAGCAACAGGAAAGCTCACCTGATCGAAGCCGGCGCCGATTTTTTACTGGTGCCGTCTCTTTATGAACCTTGTGGCCTAAACCAGATGTACAGCCTCCGCTACGGGACGCTCCCGATTGTTCGAGCGACCGGAGGGTTAAAAGACACGGTGGTTCAGTATGAGGAATCCACGGGAGCGGGCACGGGATTTCTTTTTTACGACGCGACTCCTGGAGCGATTTTGGAAACCGTGAAGTGGGCGGTCAGGACCTATCTGGATCGGCCGCAACACATTGAAATATTGCGGCGGCGGGCGATGCGACAGACCTTTCCCTGGTCGGATTCCGCGAAACATTATGAAGCAATCTACCAACGCGCCCGGAAACGTCGGCTCATGTGGCTATGAGCGACGCGCTATAAAAAGATTTAAAACACTCCCTTGAATTTTAGTGATTTTCCCCGTGGCCTATTGCGATGGCATAGTTTTTTGAAATGAACAGGACTATTTTAAAAGTGCCCGTGCCTCAGAGGGTATGAGAATCCGCAGGAATGTTGAAATCATGTTATCCTTTTCCCGTGATCTCTGTAGTATAATCACTCCCAGTTTTCAGGAGGTTTTTCATGTCCCAGTCCACTAAAGCTTACGACAAACTCAGCCTTTCGGAATATCTTGCCAAGCTTTCTTCAGATTCGCCGGTGCCCGGCGGCGGTAGTGTCTCCGCTTATGTGGCGTCACTCGGGATGGGGCTCACGCAGATGGTGGCGCGGATCGCGCTGAATCGAAAACCGAAAGCTGGGGCGACGCCGGAACAAAAATTTCAGCATGAGGCCAACCGGAAGAGAATGGAAGAAATTATTTCTTCCCTTGAAAAGGCCAAGGCCCAAGCGCTTCAGGTGGTTTCGCTTGATCCCCAGGTGTATGACGAGGTGATGGCCTGTTACCGGGAGAATGCCCAGCCGGAAAAACTTGAAGATGCTCTCGAGCACGCGTTTCGCCTTCAGGCGGATCTTGCGTTGATCATCGAGATGGCGCGGGAGTGGAATACTCACATGAAAGGACTTGTCCAGGGAGCTATCGCGAACGATCTCGTGGTAAGCGAGAGGTTGCTTGCGGCGGCCTTTGAAGGCGCTTACCATACCGCGCGTATCAATGTGGTTTATATGAAAAATCAGGAACGTAAAGCGCGGGCCGAGCAGGCGCTTGAAGAACTGAACAGGCGCTATCAGCGAGGAAGGGAATCTTGAAAATGGAATCAAAAAGACTCGAAGGAAAACTGATTGCCGCCGAAATCCAAACAAGGATTGAAAAAACAGTTCGGGAAATTCTCACCCGGGGCGATTCTCGACCAAGACTTGTCTCCATTCAAACCAGTGAGGATCCCTCCGCGGTCTGGTATGTTGGACAGCAAGAAAAGCTCGCGGCGAAACTTGGCATTGATTTCCAAAGAATTTCCCCGCAAGAGGTTTTAACCGAGAAGGCTCTGATCGAAAAAGTTCAAAGCCTTAGCGCCGACCCAAAAGTTCACGGTCTTTTTATTTCCATGCCTTTACCGGAAGGATTTGACGCGGACAAGGTGCTCCTCGCGATGGATTCGCGTAAGGATGTTGAAGGCATCCATCCCGCGAGCCTGGGACTGATCATGCTCCGGAAAGGCAAATTGATTCCCCCGACGGCCTACGCGGCATTCAGTCTTATTAAATCAACCGAAATTATGTTGCGCGGGAAAAAAGCGGTGATCATAGGGCAGAGCGCGATCGTGGGAAGACCGCTCCAGCTCTTGCTGGGGGAAGCGCGAGTGACAACACTTGTGTGCAATACCGGGACGTCCGAGGAAGACATCAAAAAACTGGTTGGCATGGCGGATATTGTCATCGGATGCGCGGGGAAACCCGGGATGATCAAAGGCGAGTGGATCAAAAAGGGCGCCGTCGTGATTGATGTTGGAACCACGGAGGTTGAGGGGAAACTGGTGGGAGATATTGAATTTGAGGCCGCTTCCCTGAAAGCCGCTTTTATCACACCAGTTCCCGGAGGCGTAGGCCCTCTGACGGTAACGATGCTCATGAAAAATTTGATAACAGCGTATGAATGGCAAAACAAATGACGCGTGACACAAAGTCGCGAGGACGTAAAACATGGCGCGGATTTTTTTCGTGGCCTGTGGTTTAGGATATGTGACGTGATATGAAACTTACACCTGATGATATTTATTCAAAGAAAGCAAGAGGCGAGAAAATCACGGCGTTGACCGCGTACGATTTTCCAACGGCACGCATCCTTGATGGAGCCGGCGTGGACGTTTTGGTGATCGGGGATTCTCTCGGGATGGTTCTTCTCGGGGATGAGACGACTCATCAGGTGACAGTTTCAGATGTCGCTTATCATACCAAGGCCGTTGCCAAAGCCGCCCAACGCGCTCTCGTTGTCGCTGATATGCCTTACCGGTCGTACCTCACTCCCGAAGAAGCTCTTTCAAACGCGCGGATTCTTGTCAGGGATTCCGGCGCTGATGCGGTCAAGATCGAGGGAGGGGTAGCCATTGAAGAGCAGATTCGTCATCTGGTCAGGAACGGGATTCCCGTTGTGGGGCACATCGGTGTGCTTCCTCAAAGCGTTGAAGGCAAGAAATACAGGGTTTTCGGGAAAAGCGAACCGGAAGCCGAATCTATCATGAAAGACGCCAAACTTCTGGAGAGTTTGGGAGTTTTTGCGATAGTCCTGGAATGTGTCCCCGGGACGCTTGCGGCGCGAGTAACGGCCGAGGTGAAATGTCCGACGATCGGGATTGGGGCGGGAGCTTCCACCGACGGTCAAATCCTCGTGGTGCATGATATCCTCGGAATCCGGAGTTCCGTGAGCCCGAGATTTGTGCGCCGATACGCCGATTTGGAAAATGTGATAAAACAGGCGGCTGAAGGATATTGCCGCGACGTGGCGGCGGGAACATTTCCTTCTCAAAAAGAAAGTTTCTGAGTATGAGCAAGGGAAAGAAAATTCTTGTCATCGAAAAGGAGGAAGAGGCGCGTGAGTTGATGGTCATGCGCCTGGAATCCCGTCACCACAAAGTGATCCAGGCTTCTTCCACTCCGCTGGCGATGCGCGCCCTTGAGCGCGAAGTGCTCGATCTGATCTTGCTTTCGACGGATATGGAACCGGTGGACGGGAAACCCCTGCTACAGGTGATCCGTTCCAGGTCCCATTTGATGGCCGTTCCGATCATCCTGCTGGCGAAGGAAAGCAATCTGACGGAACTCATGCTCGGCCACGAAAAAGGATACGATGATTTTATCATCAAGCCCGTCAACCCTCTTGTTTTGCAAATCCGGGTTAATCTGAGTATTTCAAAAACCCAGGAGCGTGTCGAAGCGAACGCCCTGACGCACCTTCCCGGGAATCATGCGATCGAAAAAATTGTCTCCAAGAAAATCAGGGCGGGAGAAAAGTTTTCAGTTCTTTATATTGATGTCAATCACTTCAAGTCCTTTAATGACCGTTATGGATTCCAGAAAGGCGACGATGTCATTCTTCAAACGGCGCGGCTCTTGGTAGCGACCAGTTCCGCGGTATCTTCCGCGGGAGAATGTTTTGTCGGTCATCTCGGAGGGGATGATTTTATCGTGGTGACCCCTCCGGAACTCGAGGATGTTTTTGCCAGGCAGTTTCTGGATGATTTTGATAGTGTGATGCCGACCTATTACAGTAAGGAAGATCGGGAGGCCGGTTGCATTCGCGTTGAAAACCGTCGCGGCGAAATGGAAAATTTTCCGCTTATGTCCTGCTCGGTCGCGGCCTGCACCAATCTTTACAAAAATTACAGCTCGCTTCGGGAAATTTCCCAGGACGCCGTGGAGGTGAAATCTTTTTTGAAGACACAGCCCGGGAGCCATTACCTCCAGGATCGCCGCTTCATGCCCATTCAAAAAATTGATGAAGCGGTTCATATCCTCGCGCCCGAAATCAAAGCCTCGGCCAGACGCCACAAAAAATCCAGGGTGGATCCATTGGGCCAAGTGCTCCTCAGCGCCGGTCTGATTAACGAAAGCCAGCTTTCAGAAGCGCTGAAAAAACATTTTGAAACCGGGCAGAGGTTGGGACAAACACTGATTGGCATGAACCTTGTTCCAAGCCATGAAGTCGGAAAGATGCTGGAACAGAAACTGAAACTGCCTTATTTTAGACTGAAGGACTGGTCTCCCTCGCCGGAACTTCGGGAGCTTTTTACCGGAGATCTCATTGCCCGCCACCGGGTGATGCCTGTTGAAGTGACCGAGGGTGCCGTCAAGCTCGCGATGTGCGACCCTTTCGATATCCGGACTCTCGATATGATTGAGCGTATTACCGGACTGAAGCCGATCCCCTGCCTCGCGCTTGAAGACGAGTTTGAGGTCTTTCTCGAAAAAAACTTTCCCTCCCAACCGGTTGACATCAATTAATCCGCGGGATTTTAACCGGGATCTTCAGTCCTCAAAACGCGTCGGGTGAGAAAGAATTAAAATCCCGCGAATGTTCAGCGGACGTTTGCTTCAAAAACAAAGTGAAGATTCTTCCCGTTATGGTCGTTTCTTTGTACAGAAACCGGATGGAAGTTGCCCCTGGTTTCAGAAAACTATGGGAATAGAATCTTTTCCAGAGATAGAAAATTTTCAAAAGTTGCCCCGTGAGGTGATCATCAAGGGAGCGAGCACCAAATTCGGGCGTGAACATGGCGCCGAGTTGCGAGGGATTGTCATCAACAACATCGGCCAGCCCATCAGAAACATTCGCGCGCAGCTCGTGGTGTTCGGAAAAAATAAAGTGCCGGTTCTCGGGACCAGTTCGGCCGCGGACCCCGACAAATTGCCGCAAGGGGGGATCGCGAAGTTTCGGTTTTTCCTTAAGGGATTTAAACAGGATCTCAAGAATTATCATCTTCGGGTTGTCTGGAACTTTGATGAATCGTCGTGAAGGCGTTTGAGGCGTCTTCTCCGAAATATCATGCGCGTTAAAGAACAAGTTATTTTTTGGCACCAAATGCCGGGCAGAGGCGTGAAAGGTCTTACCGATTCAACGCTGGAGGATAGGGTGGTGAAATTGGCCCGGATTTTTCACGGTTAACCGGGAAAGAGAGGAGAACAATGAAGACAACTACAGAAATAGAAATGAAGGCAATCAAATCCCGCGATATCGCGCTTGTTGGCTACGACGCGGGGGCGGAGATCCTTGAAGTGGTTTTTCGAGCGGGGGGAGTCTATCGGTATCAGAACGTCCCCGAATACGTTTATCAGGAACTGATCTCGGCTTCGTCGCCTGGGACGTATTTTCAACACTACGTGAAAAACACCTTCTCCTACGTGAAAGTGCGGTAATTATTACCGAAGTTTATGGTCCTGCGTATCAAAACTTTGCTGGTGGTGTTTTGCCTCTTGTTCCCGGCGAGCGGTTGGGTTCACGCCCGTTTGCCGATTCGGGAGAGTGAGGCTTTTCAGCAATATCTCAAGAAACCCCGCGGAGAATTCGCCAAACTTGTTTGTCTTCTGAATTATTACCGGGACGGCGATTTTATCATTCGTTTTGACGGTTTTGATTACGTGCCCTCCTTCGCTTTTCCTCACGCGAAAGCGTGGCTTTTCACTCATTACAACAAGGACACGGCCTCGCAGTGGATCCGGAAAAACTGCTATGTTTCTCCTTTTGAGCGGAAGGTTATTTACGTTAAATTTCCGGATGGGGAGCTTGAGCCGGCGCGGGATATGATCCTCCGCGACCTGGCCGAACTGGAGCGGGCGATAGCGGAAGTTCATGCGGTCTGAAATCCCGCGCTCTGAAAACATGATTCCTGAAACGCGTAACACAGTTAAAATTTTTCTCCTGACGGTTTTCGTCATCTGTTTTTTGTGGGCGGAGGTACAGGCGGAAACTCCTTTCAAGGTAACGGTGAAGCCCGACCAGAGCTCCGTGAAGCCGGGAATGATGTTTCTTGTCAATGCGGGCGTAACCAACCGGACCGAAAACACTGTAATTCTTCAAGTACCTTCCTGCGCGTTTGACAAACTTTGGGAATTGGACGGCGAACATATCCGGATTCAGCCCTGGACCTGTCACCAGGACACGACCGAAAGAGCGGAAATTTCCCCCGGGGAAAGCTATGAGAAAAATCTTATTCTGTACGCTTCGGACGTGAATCAGCCGGGACCGGTGACGTTTCGGATGGGTTTTAAACATGTGTTGGAAAACGGGGATGAAATGGAGCCGGTCTGGAGTGATCCCGTCATGATCCAGGTTTTGATACCGGAGGGACCGTTGAAAGAATCGGCTCTACCCGGTGAGAGGGCGAGACCGATCTCCCAAAGTCCGGCGGGCGTTGAAATATCCGAGGTGATGCCCGATGAAATTTCGGAAGATGAGGTTTTCGGTATTGAGGGAGAATCCCCGGCGTCCCAGCATCGCGATGAGTCTTTTAATGTTCCAGACATGGCCCCCGCCCAAAGCGGTGTATAAAAAGCCGGTCTTTTGAAATGATCCCGAAGGTTGTGATCCTTGGAAGCGGTATTTCCGGTCTTGTAACCGCGCATGAGCTTGCCCGTTGCTCCCCGGCCCAAATCACTCTCGTTGAATCCTCGACGCGTCTGGGCGGAGTAATTCGAACCTTGAGACCGGAGTTTTTTGAGGTGGAAGCCGCCGTTGACACGCTTGACGGAAAAAACGGAAGCGTTCTTGAACTTTGTAAGGATCTGGAACTTGAGAGTTATCTTGCCCCCCGCGAATCCGCTCTCTCGCATTTTTTTCTTAAGAGAAACAGAGAAATTTTTCCCGTCGGTTTTTCTTCCGAAATTTTTAAAAACAACGCTTTAACCCTGGCCACCAAAATGCGAATGCTGGGAGAGGTGATGATCCCGCGACGAAAGGACGCGATGGATGAAAGCGTGGGAAGTTTTATTCGCCGCCGGTTCGGAAATCTTTTTTTTACGCAAATAGTCCAGCCCGTGATCCGGGGGGGCATGATGGCCGATCCGGACGATCTGGGCGTCGGGGAATATTTTAAACGGTGGGTTGAGGCGGAATCACGTTTCGGAAGTTTGATCCGTGCCGTTTTATCCGGAAAGTTTCCCGGAACGGCCAGGATGATGGCCTTTTCGGTTCGAGGTGGCATGGATCGACTGGTAGCGGGTTTTTTAAAACGACTCCCGGAGATCCATGTTCTTTTAAATTCAAGGGCGGTTACTGTCCGAAAGGATCAGTCCTGGATAGCTGAATTGGAGGACGGAACCCGGCTTAGTGCGGACGCTATTTGTCTTGCCTTGCCAGCTCACGAATCGTCGCGGGTGCTTGATAAAAATTTCTCAGACCTTTCCCGTGATCTTGAAAAAATCAATTACAAAACGGTGGCGGTTATCAATCTGGTATTTCCCGCCCAAGGGTTCCCGCGTGAATTTTCAAAGACCGGATTTTTTATTCCCGGGAACGGGAGGGAAAGCCCTTTTTCTTCCGTCAAATTTTGTGGTCATGAAGAGACCGGAGCGTGGATTCGGATGAAGGTTTTTATTGCGGAAAAATTTCATCGTGAAGTGTTCTTGCTGGAGGACAAGGCCCTTTTGGGAAAAGTGTCGCGAAATCTTGAGGAACAATGGGGATTCCCCAAGCCTTTTTGGGCCCAGGTTGAACGTTACTGGAAGGCGATCGCGCAATATCCTCCCGGGCATCGGAATCTTGTTCGCGAAATTGATTCTCGCGTTCAAAGGCATCCGGGGCTTTTTCTTGCCGGTAACGGATATCGTGGTTTTGGTGTGCCGGATTGTATCGAGCGAGCCCGGGAAACGGCTCGAAGGATCGCGGATTTTTTGAATCGGGAATGATCTTTCCCTGAAAGCGGCGAATTCGAGGCGATATGGAGAAAACGGTTCCAAACATTTATGGAGGCGGGAAGATAAATCGGGTAAAATGCCACTGAAAATTACGTTTTAAAATCCATCTTTTAAAGTCGCGAGATTCCGCAAGGCAAGGGACGTTTATGGATGTTCTGAAACCAATCGATTCTCTGGTAATCCGGGAAAAAAAGGAATATACGGATGTTCCATCAACATGGAAAGTAAGACCTGAATTTTGCCTGTCCGATTCTTCCGAAAAGGAATGTTTCTATCTTTTTTCCGAAAAGGGGACCGCCCGGGGTTTCCCGGCGCTTCAAGAAAGCAAGTCACTGACGCTTTACATGACGAATACCAAGGGCGAAGAAATTCTTTATTTTGAGAAAAAGTCGGGAGTTCTCGGAATAAAGATGGAAGTGTACGGGAGTAAAGAAAATTTTTTGGGAGCCATTCAGAAAAAGGCTCACTCCATTCGTCATACTTATGAAGTTCAAAATCCCGCGGGACAAACCGTCTACCTGATTGAAGGGCCCGCGATGATACCGGAAGTTTTTACGATTACAAAACAGGAAGTTAAAGTCGGCCGCATGAGCAGAAAAATGACGAAACAGTTTGAGGAAGGCGTTTCCCGGCATGACCATTTTAACCTGATTTTCCCCATGGGAATTGATTCCCAGGACAAGGGTGTTTTGCTGGGGGGCCTGATCCTGATTGATTTGTCGCATTAAACATCCTGCGGTTTGTGAACCGGAACGACTTTGGGATAAAAAGAACAAGATTAAAAAATAAAAATATTTTGAGAGGAGCGCTGAATTGAAACCTGTAAAAATCATGCTTGAGGAAAAGAAAATACCACGCGCGTGGTACAACCTGGCGGCTGATCTTCCCAACCCCGCACAACCGCCACTTGGTCCGGACGGCCAACCTGTTTCTCCCCAGATGCTTGGGAAAGTGTTCCCTATGAATCTCATTGAGCAGGAAATGAGCCGGGAGAGATGGATTAAAATTCCGGAGGAAGTTCTCGGCATTCTTTACCGCTGGCGTCCGACCCCCCTGAGGCGCGCGGTGTTTCTCGAGCAGTATCTCAAAACTCCGGCCAGGATTTACTACAAGGATGAAAGCGTCAGTCCGGCGGGGAGTCACAAGCCTAATACGGCGGTGGCCCAGGCTTGGTATAACAAAGAGTTCGGGATTAAAAAACTGTCGACCGAAACCGGCGCGGGCCAGTGGGGATGCGCGCTTGCTTTTGCCTGTAAGCTTCTTGATCTTGAGTGCAAGGTTTTTATGGTCCGGATCAGTTTCGATCAGAAACCTCTGCGAAAAATGATGATGAAGGTTTGGGGCGCGGATTGCGTCGCGAGTCCCAGTCCCGAAACAAATGCCGGGAGAGAAATTTTAAAGGAAACGCCTGATACGCCAGGAAGCCTCGGCATCGCGATCAGTGAAGCGGTGGAAAGGGCGGTGATGGATCCGAGCGGGAAGACTCGTTACGCGCTCGGGAGCGTGCTTAATCACGTGATGCTCCATCAGACGATAATCGGGCTTGAAGCTAAAGAACAGCTCAAGATCGCTGGGGAAAAGAAAGTGGATGTGGTGATCGGGTGCGCTGGCGGGGGGAGTAATTTCGCGGGAATTTCGTTCCCATTTGTTTGCGACAAGATCCACGGTGAAAAAATCACCATTTTACCTGTCGAGCCGACCGCCTGTCCTACGCTGACGAGAGGACCTTTCGCCTATGATCACGGGGACGTCGCGAAAATGACGCCACTTCTCGCCATGCATTCACTCGGGCATGGTTTCATTCCTCCGGCCATTCACGCGGGAGGGTTAAGGTATCACGGAATGTCGCCGCTAGTGAGTCAGGCCGTGATTGAAGGCCTTCTTGAGCCCCGCGCCTATGACCAGATGAAGTGTTATGAAGCGGCGCTTCTCTGGGCGAGGACGGAAGGTTTGATCGTGGCCCCTGAAACCAGTCACGCGATCGCCGGGGTGATTGATGAAGCGGTTAGGGCGCGCGAAGAAGGAAAAGAAAAAACAATATTGTTTTGTCTGAGCGGTCATGGCCTGATGGACCTGGCGGGTTATGACAAATATTTGAACGGAGAACTCAAGGAGGCCGCCTTGTCGGAAGAGTTTTTGCGCAAATCGCTGGAATCCATCCAGGGCTATCCTCAACCTCAGGTTCGCAAAACGGGAAAATGGTAGTGATCCCGCGTCTGAACTCAAAGGCTGGTTTGTGGATGGGTTTTTTGAGTTTTTTCAGTCTCATGGTCGTTGGATGCCATCCGCACGACATGGTGATTCCTGACATCCTCGAGGATCACCCCGCCCAGGGTTTTTATCAATTTGTCGCGGCCAATCTGGTTTCGGATCGTGTGTGCCGTGATCATAAAGGAGATCCTTCCATCCCGATGGGAAAAGTCGCGGATGGAGACGGGTATACAAGAACACGCGACCTCACCAGCGGAGCTTTTCTTTTCAGGGATAACTCAACACAAAAGCAATATTTGGGTGTGACTTACCTTCAATACCAGGGTTTTTTGCAGGTCCCGAAATTGTGCGCGTGGGAAGAGACGTGATAGGGAACGGGGCTCGGGCTTTGAAGGATAAAATTTTTCAATTCTTGTGTCCTGAACACTCTCCACCAGGTTCTGTCAGATTTCTGCGGCGACTGCCGTTCCTGTTCCCCACAACAGAGTATTTTTTTCCTGCCAGGCGAGGACTTTAAGGTCGCCGTATCGTTTCTTGTTTTCAATGTCCCGCATGGCGAGATCATAATGGATGGAGCTATTTCCGGTCTGGATATAGTTTTCTGAGACCACGGAGCCAAAAATCCCTCCATTCCCGACATTTTTTACCGTCGAGTTAGGGGCGTAAATACCTCCGTAAAAAGCTCCGTTCCCCCCCACTTTAACAGTATCTGACGTAGTGACATAAATAATAAGGTTGGTAGGAAGGTTGCCCTGCGTCGCGATTCCGTTACCGGTAATGTTGATTTCGCCCGAGACGTAGATTTCGGTAGGCCCCGTAAGTGTAAGCCGGCCGTTTCCACTGATATTTAACGATGTGTAATGATAGGTACCGGGCGTAAGAATCAAATTCGTATTTCCAGAGACACTCAGGTTCCCGGAAGAGGGTATGCCGGCCGGAACGGTTGGGTCGGGATATTGCTGTTCGGAACTGAGGGTATCTGGAGAGCCTGTGTAGGTAGCATTGGGTCCGACGGAGATCCCTGTTGAAATATCACCATCGGGACCGATAAGGACATCGCCGTTGACCAAGGTATTCCCTCCCAAAGTAATGGTGCTGGCCGCAATACTGTTGCTGGCAATATCACCTTCGCCGCCTGAATTACCGCTACTGTAGGGCCCGTTACGAGAATCATAACTATCCACACTTGCTACTGTGCCGCTCGCGGTCAGGTTAATGCTGTTTTTGGAAAAAATGGCAAAATCAAAAAGATTTGAATCTCCATACTTCGCGTAAGCCGTGACTTTGATGTTCTGATACGCCCGACTGGTACTGTCATTGGAAGGAGCGAATCCGTTTGCCTGGATAATCCGGATTTTGGGATCAGAGTCGTCTTTGGTGACCGAGACCGTGAATCCGCCCTTCATGAAATTGGTGTCCAGGGGGACGTAGGCGGAGGTTCCGGTGTATTCGGTGTCTGAGGCAAGCTGGCTGATGGCCCAATCAACGCCCGATTCAGCCATATTGAACGCTATCATCCGGTTGACGTTGCGCTCATTGGTTTTGACGAATACGACGCTACGGGAGAAATGAGCGATCGCGAAGATCGCGAGCAGGGCAGTCACAAGGTAGACGGCCATCAGGGTGAAACCACTTTGGTTTCTTACCGCGGAAAAGAAATGTGTTTTCATCTTTCCCTCCTTGTTGTCATAAAGCATTTCAAGCCTGCTTCGCGTCTGCCGTGTCCTTTCCGAGAATCATGTCGTCAGGATCCGGGGGTTGTTGTTCCCGTTCCCCACAGCAGAGTATTTTTTTCTTGCCAGGCCCGGATGGTCATTTCGCCGGAACTAGCGCCCTGGATCTCTTTCAACGCTTCGTCAAAATGGATCCGGCCATTCCCCGTATTTTTATAGTCTTTGGCAATAATGGCCCCGTAGCATGTTCCGTTTCCGGATACGGAGACGGTTGAGTTCGGCGCGTAAACAGCTCCGTAGAAAGACGCGTTTCCGGAAAAACTTACGTTTGAATTGCCGGTCGCGTACAGAAGAAAATTGGGTGGACGGTTGTCAGAAGTCGCGATGCCGTTCCCGGCGATCTGAATAGTCCCATCGACATAAATGGACACAGGACCGGTCGGAACAAGCTTGGCGTTTCCCGTTATGCTCATGGACGTAAAGTGATAGGTCCCGGGCATGAGATAGTACGTTGTGTTCCCGCTAAGTTTGAGCTCACCGTCCGCGCTTACCGGAGCCACAGCATCAGAGAAAATGACGGGAGCCGGATTGGATGAAATGCCTCCCGTAATTACGGCATTATGGCTTGTTGACACCACCGAAGAAGGCGATTCTGTCGGGCCGACAGTGACACTCCCCTGGATCATAACGTTTCCACTCAGCGTGACTTTTTTGGAGCCCGTTGTATTGGTCTCAATGCTGCCGTTATAGGCGACATTGCTTCCGCCATAAGCCCCGTTCCGGGAGTCGTAAGAGTCCGTTCGGGCGTTTCCCGACATTTGAATGGAATCTGTCGCGAAAATTCCGGTGCGAAAAGCGCTACTGGATCCGGATCGAACGTAAGCAAGAAGGCTTGATGTTTGATATCCACGCTGGGTAGGGTCATTGGAAGGTGCGAAGCCGTTTGCCTGGATAATCCGAATTTTGGGATCAGAGTCGTCTTTGGTGACCGAGACCGTGAATCCGCCCTTCATGTAATTAGTGTCCAGCGGGACATAGGCGGAGGTTCCGGTGTATTCGGTGTTTGAAGCTAACTGGCTGATGGCCCAATCAATGCCTGATTCGGCCATGTTGAATGCCACAGTTTTGTGAATATTACGCTCATTAGCCTGGACAAATGCAACGCAGCGGGAGAAATAAGCGACCGAAAAAACAGTCGCGAGCGCGAGGATGAGATAAACCGCGGTCAATACGAACCCCCTCTGATTTCCGATTTGGGAGAAAGGGTGAGTTTTCATGGGTTCCTCACATCCGCCTGAGCCGTTATTTGAAGGGGAGTGGATGGAACCGCACGTCCGCTGGATAGTGTTTTCTGGGTATCTAAAGTGATCGTCACAATCCTGGATGGCGAAGAATTTTCAGAGAACCGCAGGGCCGTGATATCGTTAGCGATGATGGAAGTCATCCCGGTTGTGGTATCGGTTCGTATGATTTGCCGGGAGTTAGTCCCGCCGAGAGTGTAGGTAATGGTATGCGCGGAATCCCAGTCGACGTCAAAATCGGGGCCTATCAAGTGATCCGGATGAGGAATTTTAAAACGGATTGATTGACCGTTAGCTTCAATGATCACGTGACCGGGAGCGGATTGGCGAATCTCCTGGACCATTTTATAAATGCCTTCGCGAGAGGAGTCTTTGAGATTCATGAGGGACTGGTTTATTTGAGATTGCTCGCTACCGACCCGGAAAAGCAAAAAGACCCCGAAAACCACAACGCTTGAAAGCGCCACGGCGAGCATCGCTTCAACAAGATTAAATCCTTTTTGTGACGCAAGTTTTTTCATGGCATTTTCCTTTTTGTGATATAAGCTCTCAACGCCGCCGTTTGCTGTCGGGAAGCGTGGGATTGCCAGGTTACGGTGACGGTGGTGTCCAGAGGAGTAGCCGCCGGATTTACGTAATCAACCCGAATCTGTTCATTGGGCAGGGCGTTCATTCCGGCGACGGTTCCGCCATTGGGAAAAGCGGCCACGACGTCTCCGGGGAAATTGTTTGTTCCGGCTTTATCACGAATTTGTTCAATGACGCGTTGAGCCTCTTGCGCCGCGATGGCTCGCTCATGTAACTCCGCGGCCTGTCGTTGGGTCGCGATGTTGGATCCGATATATCCCGCGATGGCGATGGCGGCCACGAATAACGTAACCATCACTTCGATGAGCGTGAACCCTCGGGAATCACGTTTGTCCGTAAGAGGCCCCATTTGTTTTTCTCCTCTCTCTTTTCCCTTTCTCTGTCGAGACTCTGTTGGTTTATGTCAACCCCACTATAATTGTAATTGGCTTATGGATTATATACAACATACAAAAAGAAGCAAGATATAGCATAAATTTATTTATTATTATTTTTTTAATCATTTTATAGTTTTTAAAAAAGTTAGATGTCACTCCGTGTTTATTGCCAAGAAAAGTTGTAACTATTGAAGGGGTAAAGGGTAAGGAAAAAAACGATTATCCTGAAAAAGCTTATAGATTTTATTTTTAGAAAAATAAGCCATAACACAGAATGCAACCGGTGCATGGACGATTATCACGAATATTCTTCAACTGGCACCGTGGGATACACTCGGTTTTTCGAAAAGCTTGACGTTCCGCTTGAATGGAATGAGAATAGCTCAAATCGGATTTTCTCCCGCGAAGAAGCTTCCATTGAAGGATTGATTTTTTTGGCGCGCGCAGGACGATTCAACGTTTAATAGGAAAATATGACAATCAAACGCAATCACAATAAAAGACGAGCTCTTAAAATTCCAGTTATCCTTGGAATCGTTCTGTTGGTCACTGCCGGGTGGTTTGTTGTCCACCAGCTGGCTGGGAAAAATGTTTTTTGTTCTTTTTCTCATAAAATGAGGCCGACCGACGGGGTACTCCTTTATGTCGCGCCCCCGCATTCGGTCAGCGCGAAACAACACAACTTCCATGTGGTTTCGCCGGGTGTTTGGCGCTCGGCCCAGCCAAGCAAGGAATCACTTTTGAGGATGAAGGCCCACGGGTTAAAAACCGTTGTGAATCTTCGCTCAGGTCGCGCGATTGAACGCTGGGAGAGAGACACAACGGAAAGTTTGGGGATTCAGCATTATCACTTTCCGATGAGCGCGCGCGAAGAGGTTCCTATCAAGACAATCGACGCGGTTCTTTCGGTTATTTCGGACACCGCGAAACAGCCGGCGCTTGTGCACTGCCGGGCCGGAAAGGATCGGACGGGGCTGATGATCGCGGCCTACAAGATCTCCCAAAACCCTCAAGCTTCTTTCCGCGATATTTATCAGGAAATGCTGATGTACGGCTATGACGAGAAGAAATATCCGGCGATTCTCATCTCACTCCGGAAGTGGGCTGAATCGCGAGGATATGCGGAAATCGCGCGGGCGATTGAATTTCAGGAAAAAGCTTTTCTTAAAAAATAAAGGTCGGTTTCATCCCCGACAAGGGTTGCAACATCAACAACAAAAAAGGAGAAACACATGAAATTTCTCGGAAAGATTCTGATTTTTATCGTCGCTGTTTTTGTCGTGGTGGTTCTGGCCCGTAATGTAATCGTGAAGGCGGCCGTGGAGTTGGGCGCGAAGGCCGCGGTTGGACTTCCAGTCAATATCAAGATGCTTGATATTGGTCTTCAGCAAACTTATCTTGATATTGAGGGGTTGAATGTCGGCAATCCTGAAGGGTTCGGGAACGAAACGATGGTGGATATGCCGAAGGTGTTCGTGGACTATCATTTGTCCGATATCATGAGCGGTAAACTTCATTTGGAAAAAGTCGAATTTGATCTTCGCCAATTTACGGTGGTGAGGAACAGGGACGGAAAGTTGAACATCAATTCGATTAAAGGGATCGAGCAAGACAAGACATCGTCCGGCAAACCGGAAACACCCAAAAAAGAAACAAAGGCGATGCCGATCCAGCTGGATCATGTCCATCTCAAGATCGGGAAAGTGGTTTTTATCGATCGGAGCGGAGCTCAAGAATCCGTTCGCGAATTCAATATTAATCTCGACGAAAGCTATGAAAACATTACTGAACAGGGGGCCCTGATCCGGGTGATTGTCCTGCGCGTGATGACAAAAACGCCTCTTGCCATGTTGACGAACTTTGATCTGGGAAGCCTTCAGTCGAGCGTGGGAGGAATCGTCGGTTCAGCGACCGACCTTGCTTCCCAAACCGCGGCGAAGGGTTTGGACACCATCAAGACCACGACGTCGATGGCGGGATCTCTCGCGGGAGACGCCAAAGATACGGTCAAGGACGCCGCCGGAACCGTGAAAAGCATTGCCGGAAAACTTAAAAACCCCTTTGGTTCTGGCAACTAAAAAAATCGCGCGAGTTTTTTGGTTTTTCCCTTTTCCGCGGTCTGGGCGGGATTCTGGCGGGGAAGAATGACGGGAAATTTCGCGTGGGAAATAGCCCCGGGAAAGCAGCGATTTTTATTGTTTCCATTCCTGCCGGAAAGGTTTGATCGAAAGATATGAAGTGTCGCATCGTTGAAATCAAGGCCCGCTGTTCTGATGTTTCCCGGATTCGGGAAATTCTTAAGTCCCGGAGAGCTGATTTCCGCGGGACCGATCATCAGATCGATACCTACTTCAGAGTTCCCCGAGGGCGATTGAAACTGCGGGAAGGACAAATCGAAAATGCCCTCATTTTTTACCAGCGGAGCAATCAAAAAAAATCCAAACGATGCGACGCGTTTTTATATCAGTGTCCCGAGCCGGACCTGATGAAAAAAATCCTGAATGTGGCCTTTGGAGTTTTGGCTGTCGTCGACAAGATGAGGGAAATTTATTTTATAAAAAATGTAAAGTTCCATATCGACCAAGTGAAGGGTCTCGGAAGATTTGTGGAGATCGAGGCGCAGGGAAGAACCCCGGAATGCCGTATCACGGAATTGCGACGGCAGTGTGATCATTACCGGAAATTGTTAGGAATCGCTCCCGAAGATTTGCTGGCCGATTCCTATAGCGATCAACTCATTTGTAAGCGACAAAATCGCGGGACGACATGTTTGCGCGGGCGAAGAGGCCGGTAAGTTGTTTTTTTGTGGTTGGCACAACAGAGACGACGAGTTTTTTGTCCCCGATTATTAAAAAGGGATAAACTTTCCCTGATCCCCCTGGCGCCCCGGCCCGTCTTCAAAGTGGCCCGGACAACGGGTTTCGCAAAATCGACAACTCCCATCTTTTAGGTTCCACTCAGTAAGTTTAAACCAGTTCCGGCCGATTATTTTTTTTCCGCAATGATGGCAAAAGGTAGATTCGCCATCAGGGTTTCTGACGTTTCCGGTGTAGCAGTAACGGATGCCGTGATCTCGGGATATCGTTCGCGCTTTTTGTAATGTCTCCGGCGGCGTGGGAGAGATCCCGTTCATTTTGTAGTCCGGATGGAATGCGGTGAAATGGATCGGCACATCGGGCCCCAGCGTTTTGACAATCCACGATGACATGTCATGCAATTCTTTTTCGGAATCATTGAGCCCCGGGATCAGGAGTGTCGTGATCTCGAGCCAGGTTTTTGTTTCTTTTTTGATGTATTCGAGCGTTTCAAGCACCGGGCCTAATGACGCCCGGCAATATTTTTTGTAAAAATTTTCGGTAAATCCTTTCAGGTCTACGTTGACGGCATCCATCCATTTGTAAAATTCCCTGCGCGGTTCGGGAGAAACGTACCCTGCGGTTACCGCGACTGTTTTGATGCCGTGTTCCCGGCACGTCTGGGCCGTGTCAATCGCGTATTCGTGAAAGATGACGGGATCGTTATAAGTGAAAGCGACGCTTTCGCACCGGGCTGATTTTGCCGCTTTTGCGATCTCCTCTGGTGATGCCTGTTCGGCGGCCGTGTCGGTTTCCTTTGACTTTGAGAGGTTCCAGTTTTGACAAAAGAGACATCCCAGATTACATCCTGCCGTACCGAAGGAGAGGATGGAAGATCCGGGCAGAAAATGGAAAAGAGGTTTTTTCTCGATCGGGTCAACGCAAAATCCGCTTGTGCGGCCATAAGTGGCGAGGACCATCCTGTTTCCTTCCCGAACCCGAACAGAACAGAATCCGCGTTGCTGATCGAAGAGTTTACAGCGACGGGGGCAAAGCGCGCATTCGATCCGTCCGTCGGGAAGATCTTTCCAGTAGAGGGCGTCAGGAGTTCTGTTCATGAGGGTATTATGGTCCCGGATCGAAAGCTATGGAACAATAAAATACGCCTTGAGGTAACACTTCCCTAATGGAAAAACCGTGCATTATTTCAAAACGCGGTTGATAATAACGCTTTAAGACGGTTGATAGATCGCGGTATTACGCGACAAGGAAGGAGTTCCGTGAAAAGATTTCTGTGTTGTTTTGTTTTGATTCTTTCCCTGAGTTTTTCCGTTTCTGCCGAGGAGCCGGCGGTCAGGGAGCGTATCATCGGAAGCGCCTTCAAAGGGCTGGCCAACGCCTATCTTGCCAACTGCGATTTCAAAAAAGAGAAACAGCGTTATATCGAACGTCTTGATAAAACTTCCGACGAAGATTTTATGGTCCGCTACGGGTCTTACTGGTTACTAATTGAAAAACTGCCGGTGCGGATCAAGATCGAAAACGGGTTTTCCCAGACGATGACTCGCGAACAGCTGATTTCACGCCTTCGGGAAATCCGGCGGGAAGATTTGCAGGAGATCATTAACGGTGTCCCGGACAGCGCCATCAGTAAGGAATTCGACCGGCGGATCAAACGGCTGGGGAAGAAGGTCGAGAAAAATGACTTGGCCCAACAAATCCAAATTCTTTGGCAGAGAATCCTGAAGAAAGCGGGTCAGTCTGGCGAAAAAACTCATAAAGTATCCCGCCCCCAAGGAAAGGGTAATTCACCGACTTTGAACTGAAAGAATATGGTTTTTCATTGACTGGATTCTCAAACTATAAAATGAAGACATGACAAACCGGCAATGACCCACATGACCGGTTTCACCTCCGCGAACTTCAGGCGGAGGATCTTGAAAAGGACATAGCTGAGGAACCCGAATGCAAGGCCGGTCGCTATGGAATAGCTTAACGCGATCATCACGATAATCACAAATGCCGGAAAGCCTTCTTCCACGTCCTCAAAATTAATTTCCCGCACTTCCTTGATCATGAAAAAACCGACAAGGATCAGGGCGGGGGCGGTGGCGTAAACAGGCACGACAGAGATTAGCGGGACAAAGATGATCGCGAGAACAAAAAGAAGAGCGGTCACAACGGACGTAAGCCCCGTTCTCCCTCCCTGGCCAATTCCGGTGGCAGACTCGACATAAGCGGTGATCGTGGAAGTGCCAAGGATGGCGCCCGCCATGCTCGCGAGCGCGTCGATCGAGAGAAGCCGGTCAAGGCCGATCAAACGCCCTTTTTCATCGACCCTTTTTGCTTGGTGGCAACAGGCAACAAGGGAGCCGATCGAATCGAAAAGATGCATGAACATCAGGCTGAAGATCGCGCCAAAGAGGCCCCCTTTGAGCGCGGCGAGAATATCCAGTTTAAAAGCGATAGGGCTCAGGTCAAAGTGAAACGTGACAAATTCCTTCGGCCACGGCACCAGTCCTGTCCAAAGCGCGATCAGAGTTGACATCATGATTCCCAAAATCATGGCCCCCTTGATCCGGTGCATTTCAAGCAGAAGCATCAGCAAAAAACCTGCCAGGCCGACCATGACGGTCGGAGTAATCGGTGCCGCGGCAACAAGCGTCACCTCATTTTTTTGAATGATCCCGAGGTTGACCAGACCGATGAACGTAATGAAAAGGCCGATCCCGGCCGAAACCGCCGAAATCAGGGAGCGGGGGATTGCCTCGACGATTTTTTGACGGATCCCAACGGCAGTCAGTAAAAAGAAAAAGAGACCGGATAAAAAGACGACACCAAGCGCCGTTTGCCAGGTGAGGTGGTCTGTCAGGACCAGGGAGTAGGCGAAGAACGCATTCAGTCCCATGCCCGGCGCCATCGCGATGGGGGCATTGGCAAAAAGTCCCGTGGCGAGTGTCGCCAGCGCCGTGGCAAGACAAGTGACAAGGATCAGGGCCGTTTTATCCATTCCCGCCGAAGCAAGGATGGCGGGGTTGACAAGGATGATGTAAGCCATGGCCAGGAATGTCGTGGTTCCCGCAACAACCTCGGTGCCAAGGGTGGTGTGTCGTTCCCGGAGTTTAAAAAATCGATCAAGCATAAAAGGGTATGGATACTAATATTTGATCATGATGAAAAGCGTTTTAAACCGTTCGACAACTTTAACAGCGTGAGAAACATTGGCAGGCGCGATTAGCATTTTTCGAATGAAATCTTGACATGGGGTTTAGCGTCAAAAGACGCGATCCTGACTTGATACATGGCTTCATTATAGTCAGACAGGAAGGTTGCGCGAAGGTTTTTTGAAGGTAGAATAACCCGGGGAGGTAAAGACCATGTCTCACGAAAAGCCGATCATCAGGAAAGGAATTGTCGCGGGACAGTTTTATCCTGACCGGCCGGATGTTTTACGACACGAGGTGCGGACTTTTCTCGACCACGCGAGTTCGCGGCCCGATCCTTCCGTTCGGGGGCTTATTGTTCCGCACGCGGGGTACATGTACTCCGGAGGAATTGCTGCGGAAGCCTATCGCGCGATTGACGGAGCCCAGGCAGAGGTGATTGTTGTGGCGGCCTTCCTTCACCGGATTTTTATTCAAGGCGTCTTTATTGATAAAGCGGATTTTTATGAAACGCCTCTCGGCCGGATCCCCGTGAACAAAACACTTGCCGAAAAAATCAGAGACGCCAGTCCTTATCTGGCCGACACCATCCCGGGAGATCTGAATGAACATTCCCTGGAGGTTCAGCTCCCTTTTCTTCAGATGGCGGTCAAGGATTTTACCCTCTTACCCGTTTATATCGGTGAGCCATCCGTGGCGAACGCGGAGGCGCTTTCGGAAGCGTTGAGCCGCGAGCTTGCCGGAAAGCGCGCCCTTTTTGTTTTCAGCACGGACCTGTCACATTTTCATCCCTACAAAGAAGCGGTGGACATGGACCATAAGCTGATTCGAATGATAGGGGATCGTGATGTGAGGAGACTTGAACGTTCAAACTACGCGGGCGAGATTGAAGCTTGCGGCTTTGGCCCCGTGATTACATCCTTGTTTTTGGCGGAAAAATTGGGGTGGGAAGGTCCCCGGCTTCTTAAGTACGCGAACTCGGGAGATATTACGGGAGAAAAAGGATCGGTTGTCGGTTACGCGGCGATGGCGTACAAAGTTAATCCGGAGGCATGAACACGGGGCCGGATTCGCGGCCCGATCGAAGAGAGAGTGGCCGAGATGATGCTAAGTCAATCCGAACAACAAAAAATACTTCGTTACATCAATGACTTATTGAAAGCGCGACTCACTCACGGGCCGGAGCCCGAGTTGGACCTCTCCGAAGAATTCCTGGAAAAAAAACGCGGAATTTTCGTGACATTAAAACGCAAAGGAATGTTGCGAGGTTGCATTGGTCAGATCATCGGCCATGAGCCGCTCCGGGAAAGTATCCGGCGTATGGCGCTGGCCGCCGCGTTTGAAGACCCGAGGTTCCCTCCGCTCGCGCTGAGTGAATTGGACGGCCTTCATATCCATGTCTCTTTGCTGACGGAGCCGACGCCCGTGCGTTCCTATAAAGACATTCGTGTCGGAATAGACGGGATTATTGTGAGTTGCGGCTGGAAAAAAGGGGTCTATCTTCCGGAGGTTGCGATTGAAACAGGGTGGGACGCGAAGACTTTTTTTGAAAGTTGCGCTCTTGAAAAGGCGGGTCTCGATGAGACCGAGCTGTCTGGAGCGAAGATCGAAGTTTTTCAGACGGAAGGGTTTGGCGGGGACGGCGATCTTTGACTCTGAAGAATTCGTGGTATAAAAAACCTCAAAATTTGTTATAAATGGACGATTTATTAACCGGTTTGTTGTCCTGTTTGCCAGGTTCGGGAGAAATTTCCTTTCGGGGGAATGTGGGGCTTTTTTGACCCCGTTGGGTTCCCCTTTGAAAAGAGGGAAACAAGACACGAGCAATGATTACCCGATTTTAACGAACGGCGTACTGATCATCTAAAACCCGGAGGATAGAAATGAAAAAAATTTTATTGGCGTTTGTTATTTTGGGCCTTGCCACGGGCACTTCCGCGATCGCGGCCGAAAAACTTCAGGCGGATAACGCGGCCTCGAAACTTGCGCGGGGAGTGACTAATATCGCGACTTGCTGGGGGGAGTATATTACCCAGGTCCCGGCTTCCGTTGAAAAGAGTCCGGATTACATGACGGCCCTTTTTTATCATGTCCTTCGCGGAACGGTTTTTACGGTTCGTCGGGCGGCGGTCGGGGTTTATGACGTCGTGAGTTTCCCGTTTCCCGGCAATAACTGCTACGGCCCGGTGATTGAACCGGAAACCATTTTCACTCCTACCGTGGAAGTCTTGTCGAACTAGGCGAATACAAAAAATCAGTTACGAATTTAATTCGTCGCTCTCACTTTCGGGCGGACGCCTAAATTCATAAACGCTTGTATTTCCCCGTTTGGGCACGACCCGAGATAATCCTCACGGCGAGTACCCAGGGCAGTTGAGCGGCGTCCACCCCGAACGTTTTTATGCCGGCTTTTGTGATAGAATGCCCCCCAAGACGGGAGATTTTGTGATGACCGCTCACACTGAGTACCTCTGGATGAACACGAAAGACCGCTACGCGATTGTGAATATCACGGATGAAGTTGAATCGGTGATTCAAAAAAGCGGGGTGAAGGAGGGGCTTTGCCTCGTGAATGCCATGCATATTACGGCGAGCGTTTTCATTAATGATCACGAGCCCGGCCTTCACCGGGATTTTCTCAATTGGGTTGAGAAACTGGCGCCGTACGGTCGGGACAGGTACCAGCACAATTTGACTGGGGAAGACAACGGGGACGCGCATCTTAAGCGAACGATCATGGGCCGCGAAGTGGTCGTGGCCATCACGGACGGAAAACTGGATTTTGGCCCGTGGGAGCAGATTTTTTACGGCGAGTTTGACGGACAGCGGAAAAAGCGCGTGCTTGTAAAGATCATTGGAGAATAGTTTCAGGAATTTGTCTGAAATTCCCGACCTGTCACCCGATGGGACCGGAGGCGGATCATCCATTCCGAAACCAGTTTGAATTTTGGACTTAAATCCGAAAGATGACAAATGGCTCATACGTACCGTGATCATCCTGATCCCAAAAAGCGAAAAGCCCCTCCTAAAAAAAAGCTGGAAAAACCCGAAGAACGTGAAATCTGGGTGGGCGACACCGCCGTCATCGAACGGCATTTCCTTCATTTAAACAAACTGCTTCGCGCCGAGGAACGCTCCGAACAGGACCGGTTTCAGAGGGATTTTATCGATCAAAAACCGGAGGACAGGGAGCGGGGCGGCAAGGCCATTTATCGGCTTGAGCTGCTGGATGTTCATTACAATCCTTCCGGGCAAAAGCTGCTGACCTTCGCGCTGAAAACAAAACGTCCCTTGCCGAGGTACAGTTTAGCCGTGGGGGATATCGTTCGACTTTCGGGATTTCAAACACCAGAGGCGGATTGCCCCGTGGGCGCGGTCTACGAAAGAGACCGGACGCGAATCACGGTGGCTTTTAGCGGAAAATTGCCGGCCTGGGTTGATCGCGAGAATTCCTTTCAGCTTTCCGTGGCCGCCAATTTGTCCACGTATGAACGAATGCGGGAAGCCTTGAGACTCGTCAAAGAGGCCGACCATTCCCGGATCGCGGTTCTCCGTGACATTAGTCTCGGTTTGCGAACGCCGAAGTTTGACGACCCCGTGTCCGTCACGAAGTTCCCCTTTTTGGATTCGACCCTCAATGAAATTCAGCAAAAAGCGGTTTGCATGGCCCATGAAGCGAAGGATGTTCTGCTTGTTCATGGACCTCCGGGGACGGGGAAAACCCGGGTACTGATCGAGATAATCCGGCAAGCCGTCGCCCGGAGTGAAACGGTTCTGGTGTCCGCGCCGAGCAATGCCGCCTGCGATCATCTGGTGGAATGTCTCGCGGCCCACAAGGCTCCGGTAACAAGACTTGGACAGCCGGCTCGCGTGAGTGAACGGATACGCGAACACACGTTCAGCTACAAACTTGCCGCCCATCCCTTCGCGAAAATGATCGAGGAAAATGAGGCGCGACTTGAACAGATTTCCAGACAAAAGGAGCGGCGGCAGGTTCGTCGCGTCATTGAATGGGAAGAACGTCAGGAAATGCGGACGGAGATCGAACAGATTCGTAAAGACATCCGGGACCTACGGGCCCAGATTTTTAAACAGGTGTGGAACTCGTCCGACATTGTGGTAGCGACGCACGTGGGCGCGGCGGACCCGATTATCAAGGCCAAGTCATTTGACTGGGTCATTATTGATGAAGCGACCCAGGGGATTGAGCCCTCGACCTGGATCCCGATGCTTTACGCGGGGAAAGTGATTATGGCGGGCGATCACCGCCAGCTTCCACCGACGGTTCATTCTTTTTTCAAAGGAAGAGAGGGCTCCTTGGCCCTGACGCTTTTTGAACGTTTTTATGAAAAACTTGGTGATGATAGCAAAATCCGGCTTGAACGGCAGTATCGCATGCACGAGAACATCATGAATTTTCCGTCGAAAAAATTTTATGACGGAAAATTGGTGGCCGACGAACGGGTTTGCTGTCACCAGCTCACGGATCTTCCTTTCGTGAACGGAAAGGGCCTGGACCTTACCCCGGCGATTTTTCTTGATACCGCGGGACTGGGTTATGAGGAGGAAGGCGAGGAAGGGACCGGCAGTTGGTCAAATCCCCAGGAGGCGAAACGGGTTGTTCGCGAACTGGATAAAATCCTCAAAGCCGGAGTCCGGCCGGCCGATATTGCCATCATCAGCCCCTACAGCGCCCAGGTTAAATTGTTGACCGGCATGATGATGGGAGACAGCCAGGATCCGGGTGAGATCAGGGAGCTTGAAATTGATTCCGTGGACGCGTTTCAGGGTCGTGAAAAGGAAGTCGTGATCGTTTCGCTCGTCCGGTCAAACTCCGAAGGGGAGGTTGGATTTCTGGCGGATACGCGACGGATGAATGTCGCGATAACACGCGCGAAACGCAAACTGATTCTCGTGGGCGACAGCGCGACCCTTTGCCGCCTGCCCTTTTATGACGATCTTTTAAAATACATGGAAACCGTCGGCGGTTACCAGAGCGCGTGGGAGTGAGCGGGCGATAGAGGATAAAGAAAATCAGAGCGGGCCGGATTTTTCCTGATCCCCGGGCTCTCCAGAAGCGGCTTCATGGGCCCCTTTCGAGATTTCCGATCTTTCGAGAATCAACGGGGTGGAAACACTTGTGGAACCGTTTCTGGCCCGCGTTTAACTTAAAAGGAGGTTTTCAATGCAATGTCCCTTGTCCGGTTGTTTCTTTTTTTCGCCGTCCGTGATTTTTTTCATCGTCGCGGCTTTGTCCCTCGGGTTGGGTCTTTTGTCGATCCTGAAACCGGAGCGGTCCATCTTGCTTTACCAAAAAATCATGAAATATTTTAACTGGAAAGTCGAGCCGATCGATCCGGCGAGAGAGCTCCGCGGCACCCGAACGCTTGGCGGGTGGCTGACCGTATTGGCGGTGCTACTGGGCATGGTGACTCTCTTAAAGTTTTAGGTTTTGAGACCGCGTAAACACAAGAAAATAGCCGTAAATTTGATTCGCTGTTTCCCCGCCTTCTTTTAGCTTTGAAGTTTGCCTTCCCGTTCATTGATTGACGCCCCATATCCGTTCTGCTATATTCCTTATCAAGAATAAGTCTTGATAAGCTCCAGAAGGGATTCCCATGAAATCAAAAAGGAAAAGGGATTTTTCTAAATTTTTGAGGCAAAAAAGTTATCGTGTTACCGCGGAAAGGTTGCGTCTTCTTGAAGGAGTCAGGCGGCAACGCGGACACTTCAATGTGGATGAACTGGTGCGACGTCTCCACGACCAGGGACTGAAGGTTTCTCGCGACATGGTTTACCGCAACATCCCCATCCTTCTTGAATCGGGTGTGATTGAGCAGAGCTTTAAAACAAGCCGGGACACTTTTTACGAATCCGCTTATCAAAAAAAACATCACGATCATATTTTGTGCCGGCAGTGCGGAAAGGTGGCGGAATTCGAAGACACGGATATTGAAAAACTCCAGGAGACCATCGCTCAACGGGTAGGTTTCAAGCTGGAATATCATTGTCATCAACTTGTGGGGCTTTGCGCGAAATGCCGGAAATGAATCTCGTTACATTGGACAGAATGCTGCCGGGCGAAGGGGGGCGGGTCCACGGCTACCAAGAGCCCAAAGAGTTGCATCACCGGCTGAAGGAGCTTGGGCTTGTCGAGGGGACACGTTTGCGAGTGAGGCGGTGCGCGCCTCTCGGGGATCCGATGGAACTGTCCATCCGGGGCTATCATCTTTCTATTCGCAAGGAGGATGCGAGGCACATTCTTGTTATCAGGGACGAGGAACCATGCGGTTGTGAAAACAGGCGCGGACACCGCGGGGGTCAAGAATGGCGCGACAAACATCAAATCTCAAAATGACAAAGGCAAAAATTTCCTCCACGGCGTGTGTTCCGGTCCCTTTCCGGAAAACCGACAAAGGGGCGAGCTGAAATATAAAAACATGAGTCATAAGAACGGAAAAAAAACTAAAGAAATCGTACTTGTCGGAAATCCCAACACAGGGAAAACAACGATCTTTAACGCCCTGACGGGGCTTCGTCACACGACGGGCAATTATCCGGGCGTCACTGTGGAAAAACGGGCGGGGAGCATGACGCTGGCGGATGGTCGCAAGGTGTCCGTCATCGATCTTCCCGGAGCTTATAGCCTTCAACCGCGATCACCGGATGAGCAGGTCGTGCACCACGTGCTGTTTGGAGCGCAAAAGGGAATGCCTCCGCCGGATCTAGTGCTTGTGATACTTGCCGCGAATAATCTTGAACGGAATCTTTATTTGGCTACTCAAACAGCCGACCTGGGTCTCCCGACCATTTTTGTGATCAATATGTGGGACATCGCGCGTGAAACGGGGCTGGAGATTGATCTGGTGAAACTTGAGGCGATGACGGGTGTCCGCTGTGTTCCGGCGGCGGGAATGCAGGGGACTTATATCAAAAAACTCAAGCGGGTTATCTGGAAAGAACTCAAAAAAAAATCAAGCGAGAAAGCGTCCGTGTCATTCCCCGGGGACACGTCGAAGAGAGTTTTTGTCGCTCCCGAGATCCGGTATCGAATGATCGAAAATATCGTCCACGCGGTGGTCCGCCGGGCCGAAGGCGAAACATGCGGCGTTTCTGAAAAGCTGGACAGAGTTTTGACTCACCGGGTCTGGGGACTTCTCGCTTTTATGGGGGTCATGGCGTTTGTTTTTCAATCGATTTTTTCGTGGGCTCAGATCCCCATGAGCTGGATTTCCCGTACCATCGAAAGGTTTTCGGTTTTTTTGGAAAAAGTCCTGCCGGACGGCGCGTTACAAAGTCTTTTAGTGGACGGCGTGATCGCCGGCGTCGGAAACGTCGTGGTTTTTTTGCCGCAAATCATGCTCCTTTTCTTTTTTATCGCTTTTTTTGAGGATACCGGTTACATGGCGCGCGCGGTCTTTGTGCTGGACCGTGTCATGAAAACAGTAGGCCTGAATGGTAAGTCGTTTTTGCCTCTGTTAAGTTCCTTCGCGTGCACGGTACCCGGAGTGCTCGCTACCCGGACGATCGAGGACAGAAACGACCGGCTCGCGACGATCCTGGTCGCGCCGCTTATGAGTTGCAGCGCGAGACTTCCGATTTACACGTTATTGACGGCCGCTTTTATTCCGTCCCAGTTCTTCTTTGGATTTATCTCGCTTCAGGGAGTGACCCTTCTCGCGATGTACCTTTTAAGTATCGGGACCGGACTTGGGATGGCGGCTATTTTTCGGAAGACTTTTCTAAAAGGGAACCGGATGCCGTTTGTCTTCGAACTGCCGCCGTACCGGATGCCGAATCTGGCGAATGTCTTCGCGGTTATGTGGGATCGGTCCAAGGAGTTTTTGGTTCGGGCCGGAAGCGTGATATTTCTTTTTTCGATCGTGCTCTGGTTTTGCGTGAGTTATCCTAAAAATCCGGCCGCTGAAGCGCGGTTTGAGAGTGCCAGAAGGCAGGCCCTGAGCGAACTGAGCGGGGAGGCGCTTGACACGAAGCTTGAAGAGATCGAACGCGACCAGAAAGCGATCCAGATTCAGTCAAGCTACGCGGGATCTCTTGGGCGAATGATTGAGCCTGTGATCCGTCCGCTCGGTTTTAACTGGGAAATCGGAATTGGGATTGTGGCCTCGTGCGCGGCCCGCGAATTGCTGATTAGCACCCTCGCGATTGTGCACCACGCGCGAAGTGAAGGAGAAGGAGTGACCGCCGGACTTATTCACGCCCTTCGGTCGGCGGAGGATCCCACGACCGGAGGAGCGCTTTATACCCCTTTGGTGGCTGTGGGGTTGATGGTGTTTTACGTGTTCGCGTGCCAGTGTTTTTCAACGTATGTCATTCTCAAAAAAGAGACGGGTTCCTGGGGATGGACTTTTTTCACTATTTTTTACATGACCGTTCTTGCCTGGGGCGGCGCGTTTATTGTCTACCAGGGAGGACGGTTATTGGGATTTCAATAAAAGACAGGAGAGGAGGACGGATGCGGATGACGGGGAAGGATGGAGCTTTGGAGTTTAAACAATCCGCTATCCTTGACCTGTATCCACGAGGTATTTATGGACATGAATGAAATTATCGCGTTATTGATCGTTGCCGCGGCCGTTATTATTCTTCTGGTTCGCTTTTTTAAAAGGGGCGGTGGGGGGTGCCGAAACTGCGGAAAAACCTGTTTCCCCGCCGATAAAAAAATGAAGAAAACAGTATTTTTTATCCTATGTGGTTTGTTCTTGCCGGGTTTTTTGCACGCGGCGGACTGTGCCCTGAAAGAATATCAGGAGAGGGATTTGGGTTATTCACAAACAACCGTTCTTTCATCAAAAGCGCAGGAGACAGCGGCTTTTCAGCCGGAGGCCACAAAGCTTATAGTCGTGGATGCCACTCCGGTTGATCCGGGACATGTTGAATGGGTGAATACGTACTCGATCACCGGATCCAAAAAACAGTGGGAGACGAATGGCCGGCGCGTCAAGCGGAAGTTTCTCAGGGAACACGGGTTTGAGACCCAGGCTAACATTGGTATATTCAAGGGGTTTGATTTCGGAGTGACCCAGGGATTTGCCTATCTGCTGGATAAAGAGAGTTATGACGATGAAACCGGCGGCGAGGCCGATGGCCCGCACCGGGGTCACGGTCTTACGGATCTTGTCCTGAACGCCCGATGGCGTTTTTATCAATCACAAGACGAGACTTTTCGAGTGGCGTATGTTCCTTCCATCACCATACCGACCGGTCGACGGAGTAATCTTGACCATCTCGGGCCCTCGCAGGGATATGTCAGCTTGGGGAACGTTTTGGCCGTGACGAAAGACATCCGTCGGTGGACGATGAGCGGTAATATCGGCTACGACATTCCGCTTGCCCACAAAGCGCGAAGGGAAAATGACGCGGGGACAATGACCCTGGCCGCGGGCGCCGGGTATCACGTATTCAATTGGCTCAAGCCGCAGGTCGAGGTGATTTATAACCATCATTTTGAGCAATCCGGAAAAGGTTCAAAACTTGTCACGGTGGTTTTGGGCGCGATTATTCCCGTGAATGACCATCTTCGATTTGACGTCGGATGCGTTCAGGATATCGCCGGTTCCGGGACCGACCAGACCACAAGCGGAGTGTTTAAGTTTGTGCTTCTCACCTGACCCAGAGTTAGAATTTTTCGCTTCCAAGTATTTTTGGATTATTTTTAGGGAAGAAAATTAAGTTTTTATAAAAGAGACAACGATCGACTTGAATAGTTGATAATCCTCAATAAATGTCCTTAACAAACTATTGCACCGGTCACTAAATTTGTTTTGGTCAAGCGATTGTAAAAAGTTTTTTATTTTTTTGTCCAAATTGGCGCAATCATCCAGTGCTAGCCCCAACTGATTCTTTACAATGAACTCACTATGCGTGCTGTGAGCGGTTACAATCATCGGCTTTTTGTGAATTAGCCCATGGTAGAAGCGATTCGCCAGCGCTGCCGAACAACGATGGCTTGTTTTGGGAAGAAATATATTTAGGATGGTGCTACCCGTGATGTATTTTGCTTCATTTTTTTTGGGGTAATAACCTTCAAGTTCGATGTTGCGAACATTATTTATTTTTACGTATTGCTCAATCAATGGTTGAGCAACGCCCTTTCCTACGAACTGCAACAAATACCCCTGTTTGTTGGCCAGCGCTTTTATCACCTCAACGTTAGAAACATAATCACGGATGGTCCCTATGGTTAGGACGCGAATGATATCACTCTTGGTATTATTGGTTTTGGTAGTTAAGGCTTGCCTAGCCTCCTCGACGTTAAAATTGTGAGATGAGAAGTATTCGTAGCTGTTAGGAAGGTGTTTTTTAAACCCAGGAGAGGAGATGATATTGACGAAACTACCTCTCAAAACGGCGTGAAGATTCCTTTTAAAATACCATAACTGATCGATTGTTATGTCGCGGTAATCAAATATATATCGTTTGTTGTAGTGTTTTCGCAAAAAAGAAGAAAGCAGGATCGCTATCTGGGAACCGTGTATAATCAATTTGTTGTACTTGTTTTTCCGTATAATTTTTTTGATGAAAGAAATGTAGGAAAGATAAGGAATTAGTTTCGAATATCTGTTTTTGCGACAGAGCTGTTTTTCAAACTGAAGCCCCGTATTATTTTCCGATCCGTCTCTATTCCAAGAAATTAAATCAAAATCAACTTTGTTTTCTTTTAATATTTCTGTGTAGATGTTGGTGTATGGGCATCCCCATATATTTGCCGGTAGTATTAATCCGATCTTCATTTTTGATTCAGCGTCTTGTTTTTTCTCCAAAGCAGCGCTCATTTAGTTCATGGCCCCAGTAGATTTGAATTTAATTGACAGATATTGCTTCGGGAGACATTGTCAAGCAACCTAAATACCTGGCTTGCGATAAGATATTGGCGCCGAATAGTTGCCAGAAATACTTCCAAAGTTGGAAGGCCAGAATTCCCATTTCCAGTTGGGGCAGGGGCAAGGATCTGAATCCATGGGGAAAAATGAGATTTTGCAAACCCGTCGAGAAATCGAGCCTTAGGAAACTAACAGTAAAATCCATTAAATGATTCTCCGCGTTGCTAATTTTTAAATTGTGGGTGGTCCTGCTATCTCGTCAGGTTTAAACCGTAACAAACCTCACAGTAATCTTATCGATCCATTTAAGGTAAAACACACAACGTCATATAGAGGAGAAATACTCCAGGCCTGCGTTTCAAGGATGCTTTTGAGCCGACAAGATCAGAACAAATTCAGCGCCTAAACTGTTGACTGAGGACGGTTTTTTACCGGGATCGGGGTGATACCCGCCATGTCGCCGATTACGTTGATGAGTTCGGCGTTGGACGGTAGCACGATCTTGGCGTTATGCTCGAGGGCGTTTTCGACAGCCTGCAGTTTCCTGAAGATTTGCGCGTTTCCCACGAAATATTTATTGGCGGCCTCGTTCACGAGAC
>ENA-UPXM01000681-UPXM01000681.1-activated-sludge-metagenome-genome-assembly--contig:-NODE-681-length-47854-cov-16.095588_pt1 | contig 47854 bp, 66 predicted proteins | sample MGYA00238178_ERZ772708 | MGnify/ENA primary metagenome ERZ772708 (study PRJEB29002, sample SAMN05720212) | activated sludge metagenome | isolation source: anaerobic digester from wastewater...
ACCGCAATAGCATGAAGGTATTTGAGTTTTTTAAAGAAAGCGAAATATAGGAGGTGCGGTGATGACGGCATACAGGGGTGAAGACATGATTGGTGACAATGGTTATGGGACAACGGAACACGCCTTAAAATCGGCCCATGATGCTTTGTGGGCAATCGCCAATATGCAAATTACTGAAAACACTGACAAAGGCGAAGTGCTTGCACTTTGCATGTCAATCGCTCGCCTTGAGTTAGAAAAATGTTCAACGGCTGGAAAATAACCAACATTCTCGACGTGGGTCTGTGCGAACTGGACACAGCCGACGGGCCCTACAACAAGACCGGATACCGACTTGAGCATCGAGAGGACGGATTTGCAATCCCGGCGGGTCTGGATCGTATAATGGACGCCCGGCGTGGTGGACGAACAAAAGCAAAACACACCGCCAGGCCATCATTGACGCCGCGGCGCAGATCATAGAGTGACGATATGGGGACCGCGTATCCAAACACGCAGAGAAAGGAGCGCGTCATGTACAAAGGATTATTTTCAAGGATTATTTTTCGCGGAGCGGAAAGGATTATTTCTAAGAAAAGGATTATTTTTAAGGACTATTTTTGATTATTTTGGGGATTATTTTTAGGGTTTTTGCTTATTTTAGGGTTTGTTTAGGGGATTCTAATCCGGCCGGGTTTTATTTTTGGACTTGGCAATTCCGGTTTTTCCAATTTATTGGAAAAAAATTCATTTTTTCATCCCAAACCCCTTGACAAAATGATAATCCATAATATAATGATATTAAAACCAATAGAAGAAAGGTGCAAAAAGGTGCAAAAAGGATATGAATACTAATCTATACATTGGGAAGTGCCGTTATCGGGGTTGCGGATATACAATCCGCCGAACCTTTAAAGAAATCTACAAGCATGACCTAAATTTTGCCGGGGAACGCTGCCCGGCTCATCCCGAATTGTGAGTGCTCTTGCGGCGGGATTAACCATGGCGCTAACTATGCTTAACATCAATAAAGAAATCTGATTACTATCGCGGCTCCAGAATTAAGGCATACGATTTCCACAAAAAATCGGTAACTATTCCGTATCGCCATAACCTCAACCCGAAGGAAGCCCATTCTGAAGCAGCTAAAGCCCTTTGCGCTAAACTGCGGATCAATGGGAACATCACGTTTGGCGATACGGTGAAACGGGGATACATCTTTATCGTTGCGGACTAACGCTTCTGGGGGCCGCGCATCCGACAAAACGCGGAGAAAGGTTAGAGGGGTAAAATGAAAGAACGTTTTTTCAAGACACTGAATGGGACACAATCGTGTAACGGTGGGGATGCAAGGTGGATCATGAATCAATGGATGCCTGTTGCTAATCCGAAACCCTGCGTTTCGGGCTATCATCTTTGCAGGGATAAGGACTTAGTGATGTGGCTTAACAAAGACATCTATCTGGCAGAGGGTAGAGGAAAGAGAATAGACTGCTACGACAAGGTTGTGTTTGAGCAGGCAAGAATCATTAAGCATATGACAAACTGGAATGAAAAGTCTGCTCGTCTTTTTTCTTGTTGGTGCGTCAGGCAGGTGTGGCACCTTCTGACCGACGCAAGAAGCAGAAAAGCCGTTGAGGTCGCTGAAAAATACGCCGAAGGAAAGGCAACTCAAGCAGACTTGTCTGCTGCGAGGGATGCTGCGATGGCTGCTGCGAGGGATGCTGCGATGGCTGCTGCGAGGGATGCTGCGTGGGCTGCTGCGAGGGATGCACAAACGAAAGAGCTGATGAGATTACTTTTTGAAGAATAATCAATGGATTTATCGGCTCCGAAAGTGCCGAAGAATTCATTAAATCCATAAAAGAAGACCTTAACTCAGGAGCCTAAAAATGAAAAATATGAAATACCTAATAACATCAACAATGATTTTGGGGATGATACTGATGGGAACCTTAGCCGTTATCCTGAGATCTAAGGGCATCCTCTAATTCCTTTAACAAATCCTCAAGATATATCCTATCCTGCCGAATAGGGACATGGGCTTTCCATTTAAGATCCTCAAAAGCCTTTGTCCCTATCCGCTTTATAAGCCTGTCCCTCAACTCCTCAGTATCTCCCCCCCGATGTATCTTGCCTATATGACAACCATAACATAGCATCACAAGGTTGTCAGGCTCCCACCTTACCGATCCATGCGAACCTTTAGGGAAAAAGTGATGGGCATGATTCGCGGGGTTGCCGCACAAGACGCACCGGCTCCCGTCCCGCCGTTTCGCAAGGAGAAGGCTTACTCTATTAAGCCTCTTTTTCAACTCCGCAACGGTCGGCTTGGCCGTGGATTTCTTCCTGCGCCGCTTACTCAGCTTCGGAACCATTTTCCGCATTTCTTGCACCTCTCAACGGCCTCGATCTCATCATGCGGGCACTCGTCGGTTGCGATTTTGCCTTTCATTTTACGGATATTATCGCAAAAAGAAGGCCAAGGGGTTTCCTTCGCCATATAGAGAAGCTCCTCTTTTTCGTCTACGGTGGCGTCATCGGCAATGAACGGAAGGAGAAGGTAAGCCTTCGTAACATCCACAGACTGAAGATCGGCGTTGTTTTCAATTACATCGGCGAATTTTTCATAAAGCCCGATCAGGGCATAGGCGGTCGACTTTTTGCAACCCGCCTCCATCTCAACCCAGTGAACAAACGATTTGCACGGAGACGAACTCAATTTCCATAACCCCATGCTCTTGATGATAAACAGCCCCTTGCCTTTGAGCAACGCACCGGTAAGCACCGCTTCGTCCCCACGACGCACCATCCCAAAAGCCTCATGATACCGATCAACCTTTTCCAATTGCATTGGAAACCTGGTTTACCAAACCTGTCTGAACCACAGCAGGTCTGAAAGGCCGCCTTTCTTCGGCCGATTTTGACGCTTCATTCGGGCCGGTTTCACTATCGGTTTCCCGATAGCCAGAGCCTTCCCGTCCACGCCCGTTTAGAGAGTCCGTGAACCCACTCCGGCCTCTGTTGATCAAACGTAACACTTCCCGCTCGCGGTATAGTCAGTTATTCTAAAAACAGCTTTCACCTCCCCCTTGTAGACACTTGTAGACTCGATTAGACACTTGTAGACACCCGTGTAGACGCCTGTAGACATCACCATTCCCTCCGCCAAGGCGTGATATTCTCGAAAATACCGCCCTGATGCAGTTTGAATTCAATCGCAAGCCCATTGGGATTATACTTGGAATCCCGCCAATTCTTAGCCTTGATAATTTTCAACTTTCCTCTGCCCAAACTCAAGTAAAGCCTCGATAAATGCTTTGTCCCCTCACCTCCCTGACCTTCGTCCCTGCCTCTCGGTTTCTGGATTGCTATGAACACAATCCCATTACGCAACTTCTGCCCAGCCATCTCGATCATCTTCGGGATAAGATACGGAGATTCATACTCTTTGAGATAATCGACGATGATCAGATCATCGGGATACTGGTCAATGAACTCATCGTAATCCCCATACTTTTCCCAGAAATGCATGCGTGATTCCTGCTCTGCCTCCGGCCAGAAATGCTGCAACCGGTCAAGAATCTCAGCTTTCCCCATCTCCGAACTCAAATAATGCACATGAAACTTCGGAGTATTCAACTTCGCGAAATTCAAAAGAAAAGCTGACTTCCCGGAATCCGGCTCCCCAGCGATGATATATACACACCCCGGCATAGGCTTGATCAGATGCTCAAGCCCGAACGGGAAGACAACGGGAAGCTCTCCCAACAGATCGGACTTGTCTTTCAGGTCTATCGGGATGTTGTTAGGATTAACAACTGCATAAATACCTGTTCTGTTTGTCTTTTTGATTATCTTGTCCCTCTCTTCGAGTCTACGCAGGATGATATAGAGATTCTTTTTCTCCTCCCGTGTAGACAGTCGTAGACAAGTGTAGAGTTCTTGTCGACTTACTGTAGACCCTTGTAGACAAGAAAGATACTCTTTAACCTCCTCAGCCAACGCTCTCTCACGCCTGTCAACTCGCTGGAGAGCACTCTCGATCTTCCGACGCACTTCCGCATCGGGAAATTCAGGATCACATGATTTAGCAAGTATTTCAAGCATATATGCTATTTCAGAAATAGAGAATCTCTTCGCTTTTACTAAAGCATTCGCAATGCAGAAGAGATCCTCGTCCCTTCGACCTTTCTTGAGACAAGACAGTGTAGACGTTTGTGGACGTTTGTAGACATCTGTAGACGCGGGAAGAAATTCTCTTGAAGAAAAAGACAATGCATTGCTTTGTCCAGAATCAATGCTTTTGAAAGAATCAATGTTTTTTATATTATTTCTTTCTTCTTTCTCTTTTTCTCTTTCTTTCTCTTCTTTCTTTTCTTTGTTACTTTCTTTTCTTTCTTCTCTTTCTTTCTCTTTTTCTCTTTCTTCTTTCTTTACAAACCAACCCTGTCTGTAGATACGCAATATGCTCTGGGGGATTTCGGGGAACTGATCAATGCTCGTCGGCATGTCGTTAGTCCACGCATAAGGGAGGTCAGATTGGCCTCGGGAGGGTGGAGCGATGACCTGACCTCCCTCTGCGCGTATATCTACACCCCTGAGCAGAGATGCCCTGCCCCGCAAATCAATGCCCTGGGGGTATCTAAAGTAAAAATGAAACCCCCTTGGCGTGCTGACACAAGGGGGGTTGATCCCGGGAAAGAGCGTTTTGCGGACCGTTTCGACAAGGGCCTTGTCGTCCACGTCCACAACCACAATGCCGCTTATCCTCCCGGTAACGATTCCGAGGTTGCTTCTGGTGCCGTTACCGAACCAGAAATGCAACTCGGTCTGGGTAGGTCTTTCCGACTGATACTTGACCCACTTGATCACCGGAGCCTTCGTTCCGTATGGAACAGGGATCACAGACATGCCCATAGCATGGTAATCCAGCGCCGCCTTGAGTATTTCATTCATTTCCCCCTCCCGTTATTTGAGTAGCTCGATTGTCCGCATCTTGAGCGCCCGAGCGATCTTGTCGAGCTTGCGGATCGGCGCAAGCTTGCGCTTGGTGATTGCGTGGTATCCCTGCGGGCTTAACCCCATCATGCGGGCGAAAGCAGCCTTGCTCAGGCCAAGAGCAAGGCGTTTCTTCTCGATTTTATTGACGTTAACCCTCATCGTCATCACCCCTGAGATGCAGTATATACGATATTTTTGTTTTGTCAATAAAAAAACAATCCTGCAAATATCTAATGTATATGCTAACATAGCGATAAGATTGATTTAATTTTTTTTTATAAAAAAAGTCTTGACAAACTGGGTTATAGTGGTTATCATTGAATCATCAAAATTCGGGAGGGATCAAGATGACAAGTCAGAAATTTATTAATAGTTTCCGGGAAGAGTTCTACCGGAGACTGGAGCGGAAGAACTTCCTTGACGTGGGGCATTTCAACACGGTCAGGGAAGTGAAGATCATGTTCGAGCAGGCTTGTATCTCAGCCCTGCTCGACAGCGAAGTAAACGATTATATTGAGAAACTCAACGAGCATTTCAAAAACAGGAAGGGGGATGCGAAATGAATTACCAAGGGACTGTTCAGAAGATCACGAAGGCGGGAAAAACACAGAAAGGCACGGATTTCTTTGATATATCCGTGCAACTCGATGGCGGGGCCATTATCCACTACATTTGCTTCGACAAGGTGGAAAAACTCGCCGAGGGGGCAAGGATCACCTACACCGTCAAACCCTCGGCGAGGGCAGGTGGGAATGACGTCATCAAGATCGAGAGCGTGGAGGCCCCTTCTACGCAGCCACAGAAGGAATCCGGTCAGGCCGCTATCCCACCCCTCGAAGAGAAAAAAGTCGTCTCTGAGGGGCAATTCCACAAGCCTGCGGGGGTCTCTGGTGGCAAGTCGAACCGTCCGTTCGCCTGTGCTTACGCCAAGGACGTAATCATCAAGATGATCGAGGCCCGGATGGTAAATAAAAGGGGCGAGATAACTGACGAATTTAATTACTTTTTTGATCTCTTCATGGAGAAGATGGGGGAGTGAAGTATGAAAATAATTAACCCCAGAGGGCTGCCTGAGGCGGTGGTGAAAGCGGTTTCAGTGTCTGACCCGCCCAAACCGGACAGGTATAGCGTGACGCAGTTGATTCAACCCCCGCTCATCCGCACCTTGACGGCCCGGCATTGGAGCGAAATGCAGGAAGAAGTCGAGAAGCGGACTTGGCTTTTAATGGGGCAGGCGGTGCACAAATACCTCGAACTCTGCGCTCCTTACGAAGCCCACGTTGAGAAGAAGATCGAAATGCCCGTGGAATATAACGGCAGGAATATCACCGTAGTCGGCGTGATAGACCTGCACCACGGGGACATCTTGACCGACTACAAGGTCACGTCGGTCTGGAGTTTCATCCTCGGCGACAAGCCGGAATGGGAAGCGCAGCTTAATATCTACGCCTACATGGCATGGATGATGGAGGGAATCGAGACGAAGGGTATTCAGATCATCGCAATTCTTCGCGACTGGATGCAGAGGGAGGCCGCCAAGAGCGATGATTATCCCGAGGCGGAAATGATTGCCGTCAATATCCCACTTTGGCCCCATAAGAGAACCTCTAAACATCTCGCTGAGTTGATTGCCGATCATATCGAGAATCCCGAGCGGCCCTGCACCCCGCAGGAGAGATGGCGCAGGAGAACCACCTACGCGGTAAAGAAAACCGGGCGGAAGTCGGCCCTCAGGGTGCTCGACACCATACAGGATGCGTATGAGTGGGCGGTGAAGAATAATCTCGCCGACTACGACACGATAGACGGCGAGCAGATCATCAACTGCAAGGTCGGGGTAACCATCGAGGAGAGGATTGGAGAGGACGTCAGATGTAAATCTTACTGTCCCGTGAGGGACTTTTGCAGGGAGGTTGAGCAAGATGTATAGAACTTACGAAGAATACCTGCGAGGGATCAAGACCGGTGAATTCGAGGCGGATTTTGACGGTGCCAAGTATACGGTGCCGTCTATCTGCAAGTATTGCACCTATCACGGAAAAGACCCCGGGGAATGTGACGAGATCGACCGGTGGCCCGATTGCAAATACATGAGGGAGGGTTGATAAATGCGACACGTATACAGAAAAACAACGGAATTCGGAACCCCGCTGTATTTGTTATCCGAAAACGGGGTTATCGTGGACACGTATGAAGTCAAGGATAGCGAGATCGCTTACGTGGACCGGGCCTCGGATCAGATGCTCGTGGTATTCAAGCATTGGAACGGGGACTACCAGTATACCTGGCCAACTGATGCCATTACTCTTGATGATCGTGGAGGACGGAAAAGTGAATGAAAACCTCAAGTTCTTTCTGCTGGCGCTGGTCGGGGTCGTAATGATCATCTGGCTTGCTTACGCCATTACGGTAATCATTTCGGTTGTTATCGGATGACTTTAAACACAACGAGGGAGGCGAAAATGAAGGAGAAAATGGAAAAAGATGAAACAAAGACTTTCCTGCTCAGGAATATCCCTGCGGGGTTGCACAGGGAGCTTAAGGTCGCCGCCGCAAAGGAAGGCAAACCCGTCAACAGGGTCATTATCGAACTGATTGCTTCCTATGTGGGGCATTCCATTTTCAGAGAGCGGAGAGCATCGTGAGGTATGAGGACATTGACAGACATGGCAAATCCGCCAAGGGGCGGAAGGAAATCCTGAAATACCTCGATGGCGGAAGATTGACACAAGCGGACGGGAGAGACATCATGGACGAAGAGAGGCAATACATAGACGCAGATGGCAACAAACGATCTCTGTTTTGGATGGTACGGCATGAGCCGGAATGGGCCGCGAATGTGATTAGGTCATTGAAAAACCGGATAGCCGAAAAGGACAGGGAGATTGGACAGTTAAAGCAGAAATTACACAAGTCATATAGTTTTTTAGACGAAGCACTTAATTCAGGCGACGGTGTTTATCGGCCATAAATCACGATGGGCGGATGGTTAAAATCACTGTAAGACAGTCGATCTACGCCAAAAGCTATGAGTGCATGAACGGCTATACGGACGGGAAAGTGGACTGTGAAATCCGCTCCTGCCCGTTATACATTTACATGCCATACAGAAAATACCCCGATTTTGCTCCAGAGCATAGGGAAACTGGGGGTCTGAGCAAAAGAAAATCCTCCGGCAGGGTCAGGATAGCCGGGCAGAGAAGAAAATATCAGAAAAGCCCCGTAGAGGGGCTCCGGGAGGAATGATATGAAAAGTTATCGTGAATACCATGAGGATGCCAGTCTTGGTCCGTCAACCCTTGAGATCCTTCAGGGCGAATACGGGGCATACTATATGCTCGGATACCTCATTTCGACTCTGAAGCTGATCAGGGATGCCGACAATAAAGCCACGATCAACGCTCATTGCGACCGGGCATTGGAACTGGTCAATATCTATGACAAACTCCATGCTCGTAAAACAGTATCGTAAAAAGGCTAAGAACTGTAAATTTGAGAAATATCATTGGGAATAAGATGACTGCCTACGCTGGTTAAGCGACAAGGGCTATCCGATCCCGCCGAAATCTTCGTGTGTGGGCTGTCCGTTTCATAGCAACGAGGAGTGGCGGTCATTGAATCCAAGCGAGTTCGGGAGCGCTATTGAGTTCGATGAGATGATTCGACAGCGCAGAGGTATTAGGGGCAATCTTTTTATGCAGGTTCTAACTGCTTATGAAAATCCGACAAAATCAAAAGAAATCGGTTAAAATCGCTTGCTTTTTAACCCGAAATGTAGTATATTTAAGGAGTGAAACATGAAAGTCATAAAGGTAACGAAAGAGTATTTTCAGACAGAGGACGAGAAGGTTTATTTCTTCGAGCCTTTGGAAAAAGAAATATCCGTTGAGGATATGCAGAAGATTGTGGATGCAAACGAGAAATTAGTTAAGGAGATGAAAGATGGAAGTAAATAAAATTTATAATGAAAATTGCCTCGACACAATGGCAAGGATGCCAGACGGATTTGTTGATTTAACAGTTACAAGCCCACCTTATGATAATCTTAGAACATACAATGGCTATAGCTTTGATTTTGAGGCAGTAGCGAAAGAATTGTATCGGGTTACAAAGCAGGGCGGTGTGGTTGTTTGGGTAGTTGGTGATGCTACAATCAAAGGAAGTGAAACAGGGACTTCATTTAGACAAGCATTATTTTTTAAGGAATGTGGTTTTAATTTACATGACACTATGATATATGAGAAAAACAGTTCTACATATCCAGCAAGTGCTAAAAGCAAAAGATATAGTCAAATATTTGAATATATGTTTATCTTTTCAAAAGGTAAGATAAAAACAGCTAATCTAATAAGAGATAAAAAAAATAAATGGGCTGGTCATAAAGATTTCTCTGGTAAATTAAAAAACCCAGTTCCTGATTTTTCTCCTAGAAATAATATATGGAAATATACAACCTCTTTTAATGGTGTTAAAGGACACCCTGCTGTTTTTCCAGAATCCTTAGCTAACGACCACATAATAAGCTGGAGCAATGAAGGTGATATAGTTTATGACCCATTCATGGGAAGCGGAACAACTGCAAAAATGGCAATTCTAAATAACAGGAACTGGATAGGTAGTGAAATATCCAAAGAATACTGTGAAATTGCAGAGAAGCGAATAAATGAAAATCTATAAAATCACAGAAGCAAGCGAATATCTTGGGATGTCAATTAACACACTCAAGACGCTTGCCAACAACGGGAAAATAAATTCTTTCAAAACTTCTGGTCAGCATAGGCGTTTTCGTCAAGATGATTTAGATGCTTATATGGGAGTTGAGAAAGAGAAGCAAGAAAAGTTGACTGTGATTTATGCCCGATGCTCAACAGCCAAGCAGAAAGAGAATCTTGAACGGCAGAAAGATAGGTTGAGAAAATATGCTGAATCCAAAGGCTACAAGTATATGATGATTGATGAGATTGCCAGTGGGATAAACGAGAAACGAAACGGCATACACAAGTTAATTAAGATGTGCTTTGAAGGTAAAGTTGAGCGAGTGCTGATTGAATATAAAGATAGACTTGCCCGATTTGGTTATGAGTATCTTGATGCTATTTTCAAGAATCTTGAAATCACGGTTGAAGTCGTTGAGACAAAAGAAAAGAAATATGAAGAAGAATTAGCAGAGGATATTATGAAAATTCTTACCTGTTATTCAGCGAGATATTACGGGGCAAGAGGCGGTAGAAAGAAGAAAAATAAGGCTGAAAATACGCCTGTCGAATCTAATGGAATTTGAAAAGGACCGTTCGTGTATGCCCCTTGCCGAGGTGGACCTGAGAACCGCCGACGAAAGGCTAGGGCAGCAGTTTTTCGACTTCGTTAAAGACGAAAAACTGAACCTATTTGTTAGAAAACTAGACTTAAGGAAAATGAAATAATTATTCAGTTTCCTCAAGCTCGGCAAGTTTCATCAGGAATCTCTCACTCCTGATTTCCTTCAAGCGGCTGAGGATGTCCTCCATCTCTTCTTTCTCTTCCTTCGAAGCGTTCTTGTAACGTCTCCAGTAAAATTCGGCCCGTTCCTCAGGATCACCGATAAACCTGAGGTTCACCCACCATGCCCGATTCGGTATGTTGAATAAAGCCTTGTTGGTCTCAAACCGTTGCTCAAGCCGCTTGCGGGCATGAATCCCTTCCGGAGATTCCTGCTCGACCCTGTCCAGAAAATCATAAACCTTTTCGAGGTCTTTATCAGAACCGGTCTTGAGGAACCGGTCGGCGAGTTTGTCAAGCTCAAGGTTTTGAGTATATCTGATGGTCTTATACTTAGGCTCTTTAAACTCAGGTTTATACTTTGTAAACGGATGCGTAGAAGAATATATCCTTCTTGCAGCCGGGAATTCGGTGATGATCTGCCGCCATGATTTGTCGGCAAATTCCTCCATCAACTCGCCCCTGTAAACCTTGTAACCGCCAAGGAATGTCGAAACAAAGAAATTGCTCGGCGGAGCGATTCTGGAAGCAGCCGCAGCCATCTTGTCAGGAGAAAGCCCGGTAATCCTTCCGACATCAACGGCAAGCGGATGTGTGTATTTCGTATATTGCATCTCAGATGCTACCCCGGGGTCACCCTTCCATGCCTTCTCCATCGTCCAGAAATCAACATTCGCAAGATATGAATAGATCATTGCAAGAGTAGGAGGCAGTATTTGCGTCTGAAGAATGTTCCCGAACGCGGTTATCAACTGATCCGTCGGAACCTTCCCTTCATGATAGCGGGTCATGAGAGCGTCAATCGAACTGGTAATCCATTGGATATTCTGCTCTTTTGCAATCTTTATAAAGTTGTGTCTCTTTTCGTTCTTTTCATCTGTAAACGCGCCGCCGGTGCAGATGATCCAGTTGTTGGCCTTGTCGAAATCACTTATCTGCTCCCACGCCTCACGATGATTGAAAAAGTTGTATAGATAGAGCCCAGCAGAAATAAGCATGAGTTGGGATACTTTTGTCGCAAACAGGGCTGGATCGCGCTTTGCCGCCCTGAACAGCGACCGGGCAGCTACAATGGATGCGTTGAAATACGGTATTTGACTGTCAATGGCTTTTGCAAATGACCCGCCCTGACTGAAATCCATATAATCTCTCGCAATCTCAGTAGCTTCAGTCTCTATCGCAAGTCTTTCCTCGGGCGTGGGTTCCCTGCCAAGAGCCTTGATCCTGTTCTTGATCGCCATTTCACGAAGAGCAAGGCGGGTCAGAATCTCGGAAGATTCACCAATATACCCTAATACCTTCGAAAGTTCAGCGGTTTCCTTTGTTCCGCCGAGGCGCCCATAATGAGTGAGAAACTCAAACATCCCGCCTTGATCGACAAAGTTGTCATAACGGCCTTTTCTCAAAAGCGTATCCGACATCACAGCGCCCATCTCTTTCCCCATCTGCATGAGCGCCTTAGGGAGAAAGGCAGATTGCTCGGAAGTAACAAGCCACATCAGTGTGATGTCACGAGGGATATTGGTAATAACAAACGCTGGATTATAACCCGTTGCAAGGGCTTTCAATAACTTCTGCCCGGTGACAAAGCCCAGCATATAAGCCCATTGAGAAGTGATTTCAGGATTGCTTGCAATCCATTCATCGGCAAACTTCTTCGGCATGAAAAGACTCTTGCGTTGCCCGCCTTCCATGAAATAGATCGTTTCCCATCCCCTTGGAGGTGCCTGTCCTTCTTCGGCAGGCTCAATAACAACACCGTTCAGAGGATGCTCTCTTGCAAGACGGGCAAGTGCGCGGTTCGCCCTGTTCTTGAATATCCGCGCCTGGGAACGGGCAAATACCTGGGCTGCACCCCTCAGCGGATCAAGTTCCAGCATTCCGTAATCCCCGCCCTTGAGCTTCTCAATACCGCTGTCAGGAACAGAAATAGGAACTTTTCCAGTCGTTTTGATTACGACTTCTGGATCAATAAATTCAATGAGTTGTCTCATTGAATAGTCACGGTTGAGCATACTGCGGTATGCACCCTCAGTCAGTAATCCTTCTTCATACATCTCACGGAGATTTTTCCGCATCATGTCATAGTAAGCATCCGCCCGGCTCGTCAGCATGGCGAAAGTGGGATCGCCGAGCTTACTCTTCAGTTTTTTAAGATAGAGTCTGTGCGCTTCCGGCGTAAGTCCTGCGGTAAAAGTGAAGTGGGGCTTATTCCCGAGTTCGGCTATCTTCGCGGCGTAGTCTTCCTTACTCAGTTTGCCTTGTTTGTAAGCCGTTTCAATAGCGTCTTTACGTCTTGTCCATAATTCAATCTTATTCTGTGTAGATTCCGCAATCGAAGTGGCGGTCCTGAGATAGATGATTTCGTCAAGTGTTTTCTGCTCTCTCCTGCTCAATCCGTGATAGGTGGCTTGATACAGTTCGTCCATCATCTTGGCGACCTTGCCCGGAGCCCCGGCAGCGAGAACTTTGTGAATCTTCGCCCATCTTCCCGCTTCCGTCTCGGTTTCAATTAGCGCCTTTTTAACGTTCGAAGCAACATCAGCCCAGTTCCTTTTGAATTGATCGCTTTTGAGGAACTTTTTGATCCTCGGACGTTCCTCGGCCTGAATGGCTTCGGTGATTTTACGGGTCGCAGAGATCATACTCTCGACACTCTCAGCCGTCTGTGGAAGCGGTGTCTTGGTTGCAATGGCCCTCAAAACCTTCTCTTCGTCTGGAGTCATCTTCACCCTCTGCTCCGCGACAATCCGTTCAGGAGAAGGTAAATCCTTCAGGGCATTATCGGTTTTCTCTGGAGAATATCTGCTCAACCGTTCCCTGGCTGAAACGGAAAAATCAGTCTCGCCGGTGAAAGTGATCGTCTGGCCAGGCTTTATCTCCCCGATATATGGATGAGCCTTATGAGAAAAGAGCGCATCGAGCACACTTTGTTGGAGACTGCCAAGCATCGCTGCCAATTCTGCGGTCCGTTCCCCCTCGAATAACTGATAAATGGTATGCTTGAAAGTCTCATCAAACGCCGGATAACGTGAAAGTTCGAGATCGAGATTTGTCTTTTCCTGCAAGAGAGAGTTGTATTGACTTTGTAATAACGCCCGTTCGTTTGAAAGATCTTGAGATTCTTTTACTATTTGCAATAGTTCCGCCCTGCTCTTATTCCTGATATTTGAAGTAAGCAGGTTCTTTTTTATCTCATCCCGTTTTCTGTCTATTTCGCCAAGCTTCTTGGAAGTAATAAATATATCGTCATATAAAGCCGCGTATTTCTCTTTTAAGGAATCTATTTTGAAAAGCAGGCCCATAACCTGCCTGTGACGTTCTTCCGTGATGACACCTTTGCTTAGGATGTCATGATAGTGATCTATTACCTTCGATAAATTTTCCGGTTTTGTCAAAACCATATAAGCGGCTGACTCATTCGTTCCACCAGCGAATCCTTCATATCTTTGAATGGCATGGTTGATTTCGTGCAGTAGTGATTGTTTGAATTCTGTTCTATCAAGATTTTTTTCTATGTGTATGGTCTGGTCTGCATCGCTGTAATATGTGTAAAATCGATCAACTTGAACCGTAATATCTTTCAGCCACGGATAACGCCCAAATAATTCAGGATGATCCAATATATCTCCAAGTTTGTGCTTTTTGAGGATAAGATCATAGGGGCCTCCAACAGTCTCACGTAATGACTTTTTTAGAATTGCGTTGGCATCCGACCTTGCAGTTATCCATTTCCCTTCCGCAGTAAGTTCCCAACCGGTGGCCGCTTTTATTTTGGCAATAGCTTCGTTGTTTTTGACATTTTTGTAAATCAGTCTGTCTACACCGAACTGTCGGGCGAGGTTCTGTGCCAACTCAAAATTGATATAAACTTTCTCCGGCGAACTCACCCCCTTCTTTCCCATGAACATTCTTGCTTTTGGCCCCATCAGGAAAGCAAGACCGACAGCACCGTTCTTTTCTGCTTCCTGCCGGTCCCAACTCCAAACACCATTCTCGTAATTCAATCCACCCAAGAAATACACAAATGGCGCCGCATAAAGGTGTCTGTCAAAAATCGTTCCGATGGCATCTTTATAAGCTTGCGGGATTTTACTCTTGCCGAAAATGCCTTTAGATAATAGTTCTTCTTCAATAGTTGGTTCTTCTTCAATGGTCCTTGGTTTTTCTTTTCCGACCTCGGCAGAACCAGCCTTTTCCGTCTCTTCAGGTTTTACAGGTTCTTCCGGCTTCTTGGGTTCGGGCGCTGGCTCCGGCACGGTAGTCTTTTTTTCTATTGCTTCGCGGACTTCCTGCACGGCCTCGGGTGTTGTTTCTTCCAGTTTCGAAAGAATATCCCTGCCTTCTTCAGTTTCCAATCTCTTGGAAATTTCTTGGGCAACATCGACGGGGGATTCCTTCGTCCTCGACACTCTCTTGTAAATATATCTCCCGAACCTTGTGGCGATATCGAGTCCGACAATGGGGATGATTCCAAGAATGACGTCTTCATAAGTCGGTGCCCGGCCTTCCTCAAGAACAGGCTGAGCAACTCCAAAGGCAGCGCCTTCCGCAGCTAACTTGGCGGCTTGGCCCGTCTTCGTGAGTTGAATCTGGGTTTCCAGTCTCTCAACGCCTTTCGCGGTTTTAGTGAGAGCGAGAACCTCTTTCGAAATGAACGGAAATGCAGTTCCGGCGGATTCGACAAAAGCACCCACTTCACCTGCGAACCGGCCAAGACCGTAAGCTTTTACCATCTGAATAGCGTTATCCAATGCACGCTTGTAGGTTTCCTTGTTGTCCCATGTGGTCTCGCCGTGTTCTATGTCTTGAATCATTTTGTGTTTCATCCCCTCGACGGCGGCCAGAGTGCATCCCATGATATGCGGCGGGGATTTGACGGGACTGAGAAACGAAATACCTAAGGATGCAAGCAAAAGAACAGGCAAATCATAGAGAGAAGACAGAGTAACGAGATACGCGGCATCTTCAAGCCCCATCTTCTCCCCCATTTCCTCTGCAGGCGGGGTGTATTTGTCCTGGAAAATCTTCAGCCCTTCCTCAAGACCCTTGTCGAAAACAAGCCGTTTCAATTCTTCTGCATAGGGTTTATAGTGAGGATGAGAAAGGAAAAACCCAATATCATTCTCCCGATCGAAATTAGGGTCTTCCTTCGCTTTCTGTTTGAAGTAATCCGCCATGACATATCCGTAAATGTCGTCGAAATACTTCTTCTTTTTCGGATCGGGAACTTCGTATTTCTCGATGAGCGCCGTGACGAATTCCTCCGGAGTAAACTTCTGCCCGGACTGCTTGGCAATCTTTGAGAAACTCCCCCAACGCTCTCCCTCGGATATTGCTTTCACAATTTCATCGTCAGAAAAACCGAGCGCACGGGCTTGGAGCGCCTTCGCTTTGAGAACCTGACCGTATTTCTTCTCTTTGTTAAAAAAGAGATATGCAAAGCTGTTCTCCCACGCTTTGACAGCATTCTGTCCCGTGAACCCCGCCAAAGGCTCGGAATATTGAGGAGTGACGGATTCAGGCGCAAAGGGCTCGTATGCCGTCCCGGCAGGAGCCGGACCTGTCGTTGAAACCTCGGAGGGGTCATAGGCCGGTCCTATCTTTCTTCTTACAAAAGTCCCTAAACCGGGTGTTGAATAAGGATCGTAGTATTCTCCGTTTGCCATTGATCCTCCTGATCATTTAAAAATCGCCTTGAGTTGATTGATCCTCTCCTCGCTTTTCTCTTCATTACCCTGTCCTATTTTCCTGCGGATATATGATCCTCCCCTCTGGCCCATCATCCCCTTAGCTAAACCGAACGAACGCGGCACGTCCTGGGCAAGACCTCCTCTGGACTTGTGGACATTGCGAATATAGTCCCAGAAAGCCAATTCATGCTTCCTCTTTTTCTCCGGGTCTTTCGCTTCTTTATAGAGCCTGAGAAGATCAATCCCATGCGCATCGTCGGGGTCAATCTTAAATAATCCGCTGTTTGCATATTCGTTCCATTCTGTCGCTGCTTGGGTTTTTGCTTCCATCCCGATCCTCTCTTTCTCGGTAGGCGGTTTCCCGGAAGTAGGGGTTGGAATCTCTTTTCTTTCAATGGCGGCCCTGTCTTTCTGTTCTTGCCTTTTTGTAAGTTCCTGTTGTTTCATCCTCTCGCGTTCATACTGAGCCATTTGACGCAAAATCTCTCTCTGCATATCGAGTTCTTTCATTCTTGTCTTCTCTGTTCCCATAGCCTTGTGGTGCAGATCAACGTAAGTATTGTGGAAAAGCTCGTTTTGTTTCGTCAGTTCTTCGATTTTTTTACTGATTTTCTGTTTCTCAGCATCGGTGGTGGCTTCAGCGAATTTCTTTTTCTGTGCAAGCAGTTCCTCGTTTGTATTTTTCCATTTGATTTCGGCGTCTTTCACCCTTGCCTGCATGATGGCGTCGCTTATTCCGAGGGTCTTCGCCTTTTCACCTAGTCCTCTCAACTGAAAACCATATATATATCCATTCTCATCGGCATTCGACTGGAGCCACGATTTAACGGCTTTGCCCTCGTTTGTATCTGGATCAACGCCTTTCATGGACATGATATAGTCTATGTGATACGGCTTATTCATTTCTTCCTGAAGCCGTTCAGCCTGAGCCAACTGCACCCTGTCCAGAGCAAGTTTGTTTTTTGCGGCCTCAAGCGCAAGCGGTTGCTTCTGAATATCGAAAAGCAATTCCGTCCCGCTTTTCACCGTCGGTAACGCCGTTGCAGTCCCTTGCCAGAATCCTCTCCAATTCATAATTCCCTCCTGTAATCACCAGAGGTCCATACCGAAAATCTCACCATGAGCAATATCGCTGAAAACATCACCAATACCGCTTGCGATGTCTCCCAGCCAATCAACAGGTTTTCCAAGACCCTCCATAATTTTATCAAGAAAAGTCCCTTCTTTGAACCAACTCGAACCGAGCTTGCCTATTGCAAACGGAAGCGCATAGAGGCCGTATGTCCCGAGCGTCGAAAGCCACGGGAATTCTGAAAGCGAAGATGCTGATGCCGCTAAACCGCCCGGAACAAGTTCAGAATGGACAGTAAAGTAAGGAAGTGCCTCGCCTACGCCTGCCGTAGAAGCAACTTGTCCGACAGAAGCCCCGGGAAACAATTCAGGAGAAATACTGAAATAGGGAAATGCTTCACCACCAAGACCAAGACCAGAAGAATACCAACTTCCGAGAGCGGCAGGAGTAACCGAAGGCGTTGAACTAAATAAGCCACCTAAAGACGGCCACAAATCTTTCACGGTCTTATATAGATTGTAATACCCCATAGCGGAGAAAGGCGCCTGCAAGGCCGTCTGAACCATCCCTTGCGTTTTGGCAGCGGATAATTGTTCATCTGCCATCTGGCGTTTCCAATCCAATTCCCTCTCCCTTTGCGCCAGACTTTCATTAAACTGCCGTTGATATTCCCTTAACTGTTTGTTCGCCTGCTCACGGCCATACATGGCGGACAGTTCACCGTATCTTTCCCCGTAAGCCTCCGCTTCAAGCGCAGGATAACTTATCGGTTGCCCTAATGCCTGCCGCTGGTTGACCTCCTCCCATACCGATCTCCTCGGCTTGTAATAAAGTGCGCTTCCGTAGTCCATAGCTCCCTCCTACCAATCTTCACGGATCACCCTGAACGATCCGCTCACCATTAAAGGCTCAAATCCTATATTTTCCTGATTATTCACCAATATAAACTCCGGGCTGTGGATGATTCCCTTGATCGAATGAGACCTGACAAGATCATAATATCTCGTGGTGCTGTTTGCTTGAGAAAATGGAGTCAAGGCCGAAGCGGTCGAATTCCCATCTACATAATAGTTGCAACTCACCGTTGATGTTTCCGTATTCTTAACAACGGCTGTCAATTTCAGTTTCCTGAGTTCGCTTTCCAGCATCATGCTGCCGGACAGAGATACATCCGCAAGCCTGAATTTGTGGATTATATCGTTTCCGTCGAACGTCGTTCCATATTCAAGCCTCAGGATATACGAGTTGATTGCTCCATAATTGTAGATGAGTCCTTTCGGACTGCTGACAATGAACCCGCATTTCAACGCTTTGCCTGCTCCTCTGTCAATCGTGAACCATTTCTGGGCTGTCAGGTCATAGACGAGTTCGGTGTTGATCGTTGTCGAACTGCCCGTCGGACACAATAGATGATATTCATTGTTTTCAGGATCGTAGAATGCTTCTGAAATATCCGCATAACTGGTGTTGATGGCATTACTGTTATACCGGTCGAAATAACTGCCAATATCGCCTGAAATGCAATTCAGCGTGTTTCCATCGAACATCATTACACCGCCGGATGCAAGCCAGATGAGAACATGTTTCTTTAATCCGGGCACGACTTCGAAAGAAACATCGCAACGCCTCAGAGTTCTCGGAGCGGCGATGCCTACCTTGTCCGAGATTGTATAGATCCTGTAATTGGATTGATTATCACCGTCCACGAGATAAATCGCATTTCGTTTGAAGAGGACAAGGTTTTCGTAAACAGAACCTCCGAAACGCGAAAACAGGGTTTCCCCGGCAAGAATGGCCGATCCATCACCGATATACAAATCGGTTATTCCCGAACCATTGAAGACACAATGAGTATTCGGGGTTGATCCAAAGACTCTGTTGGGATTACTGGTCGTTTCATTGCAGAGGAGCAGCTTATTCTGCCACATCACGGGGAATAGATATGATCCGATATTTTTCTGCCTCGGGACAGCAGTTACATAATACAGATATATATTGCCTGCGGATAACTGAGCGGAGAAATGAATACGATAATAATAGTATGGATAGCCCTGTTTATATGACCTCATTTCCTCCATTTCAAACGTTTGGACATTGATAGTTCCACCACGGTTCATCGAGCAACCATTTGCATAAGTCCCGTCCTCGATGTTCATACTGATCCATTCCCCGCCGTTCCAGCAGTCCACCGCCATGGCGGTGAGATTCGTGTTTCCACCCCCGTAGATATGCAGCGTGATTGCGCTTACCTTCTCTGCAAAGCCGAAATAAAGGTAATCCGAAGTCGTAAAGGATTTCAGATTTATGTAGGTCAGATCATCCTCCGAATCGAAATAATCCGACGCAAGATGGATCGTTTTGTCTTCCAGGGCCGTATTCCTGAAATCCATAATCGGCCTGACAACTCCATCCCACAGGTCTTTGATTTCCTGTGCATAGGCCAACAGCGTTACCTGATAGATCACGCACGCACCGTATTCACCCAAATACCCTTCACTCGGCGTGGCGGATGGGGTGGCAGATGGCGTTTGCGAAACCGTGGCACTCGGGGTGGAAGAGGGAGTCGTGGACGGAGTTGCCGATACTGTTCCCGAAGGCGTGCTTGATGGCGTAGAAGAAGGTGTAGAAGAAGTAGAAGCCGTGGTACTCGGGGTTGAGGAAGGGGTCGCCGAGGGCGTAGAACTCGGTGTAGCACTCGGGGTAGAAGAAGGAGTTCCAGAAGGCGTGGCGGAAGGTGTAGCTGACGGCGTTCCGCTCGGTGTAGCACTCGGAGTAGAACTCGGGACTCCGGTAACAACATCCGCAATCGTAAACTTGTAAAAATAGAGATAAGTGCTGTTCAGGTAACGCGGCTTTACGGGGACAGTTCCGGTTTCTGTATCCGCCCATGTAACCGACCCGTTCTGCGCCATAGTCACTCCGGCAGATTCCGTGCCGTCACTCAAACTGGACACGTAATTCCATCCGGCACCGTTCCAATACTCTACCTTGAGTTCGCCGCTTACATTCGCCTCGTGAATATAAAATTTGGCCCCCCTCAAAGGCACAACAGAACCCAAGTAGAAAACAGATTGGTAAATACCCGTCCCGCCCGTAGGCAATTCAGGCTGATACTCAATGGCAGGAACAGGGAAGTTGGTGGTCCATTCCGCCCTTCTCGTTATTCTCAGACTGTCAAAATATGCGGATGCGCCTGCGGGGGAACTCACGCATCCACACATATATATAATTCCGGTATAATTCGCAGGAAGCTTGCCGCTGCTTGCGATACTGTAAACGAGATTTCCGTTTATGAATATGTAGTAATATGTCCCATTGTGAACCCACGCAATATGATTCCAAGAATCCTCTCCGATGTTTATTTCTTGATAAAAGACGAGAGCACCATAACGCTTAATTGCGAACATGGCACGGGTATATCCACGTTCATAAGAAAGCTCCCATGACGGCTGATAAATCTGAATATACATCCCGTTATTGTAATCTGTCTCATGTCTGTAGAGGTTATAATAGGCATCATAGACAGATGAATACCAGTTCTTCGGGACATATACCCACGCATCTATGGTAAACGGTAAACCGTCAGAGAAATCGAAATCGGCATGATCCGACATATAAAGATAGGCCGGTGGATACGCCGCCCTGATGGAGTGCGTTCCGAACTTCTTTACGGAACTGCTGAATGTGCAACTATTGTTCAAAACCGTATGTGAATTACCAGATTCATCGGTAAGATTATTGTTAAAATTCAGAAGCAATTTCGTATAATTGGGAGAAATCCCGCTTGATTCCTCATTGGAGATCAGACGGTATCTGTTCTGAGAATCGTTAATTGAATTGTTTATTCTGTCTGTCGGATCATCATAGAGAATTACACCATCGGAATAGTGCTCCCCGTAGAATCTGGATACCCTGAACTCGTTCCCCTTCCAGATATAGTTCTTTTCACCGTTGCAGAACGCCACGGCGGAATTCGGAGCCATGCTGAAATTGAACTTCGTCTTTGCATAAGTCTTCGCCGTCCGGTTCGAACTGAATATGCTCGTCATCCATCTGTCGCTTCCCGGAATGTCCGAATCATTCGAATTCTGCAAGACGTCATACTGATAAGTCCCATTTGAGGCGGTTGAATTGGCGCAGTTGATAAGGATATTCGATTCATATGACGGATAATCCTTCTCGAAATGAAAGCCACCGACAACAACGCTCGGAGTAATCGCATTATTGGCGTTCAATCTGGTCATGCCCGAAACACCGGTAATCCCCTGGTCGGTGTATCTCATATTCTGCAAAACCTGAAAATCACCTTTCTTGAGAAGAAGAGGATCGACCGAAGTGATCAGCCTGCCGGTAAGCGGCCAATCGAAGAAGCTATGTTTCAGGTTCTGATTGTCTGCCATCAGCGATAACTCCTGTCACGATACGACCGTTTAGTGAAATTAACTCGGAATCTGAAACGGTCCTGCTTTAGTTCCATGCCTTTCGCCCTGCGCAATTCGAGTTCCCACAGTTTGTATAGAGCGTCCCCGAATGCTGGCTGCTGGTCGCGGTATTTATACAGCCATGCGGCATACTTAACGATCGCCGACATATAAATATCCGGTATCCGGTATGATCTCCGCATTGAATACACAGGATCGGGGCGCTGGACATATTCGACGGTAATCGTATGCCCTGCCGTCAGCGAGGGCGGATCGATGATAAGCTGCTTCCTCGGTTGTGGAGCTATATAGTAAGCATCATTCACCGCCCAACTCCCGCTTGCCCCGTTTGCGCTGTCGAACATTGCAGTAATAACTGTGCTGTTACTGCTCGTCGCTACGACTACTCCGGTATCATTGCTCGTCAGGTTATAGACCGTATCCCCCACGGAAACATTTCCAAACTGATTGGAAGAATTGTCTTCCAAGCTTGCTTCCCCAAAGGATACCGCACTGTTCGCCGTGCAGTTACCGGTCAGAACTGTTTCAGCGGTTCTTTTGTCCCGTATGGTAAAAGTATCGGGGATCGAAGCGGCGTTCGTATTGTTCGCATAGACCTGAGCGGCATACTCCCTGTAAGTCGGCCAGTAAATCGCATTGTTCCCCGAGCCGTATTTGATGACATACTCGTTCCGGTCGTTCTGCAGATACAAACACAGGAAATCCGCATTCAGGTCATAGGCCGATGTATTTGCCGCTGTGGTGATCGTCTGATTAGCGGTCAGACACCACGTCTCACGACAAAACGACGTCGCAGCCTGCCAGAGATAATCATACGAAGTCCTATCGTCTATCCAAGAAGACGTATAGGATTCCGCGAGAATCTGACGCAATTGATATTTCAGGGACGCTCCATCCATTATCTTTTCTTCCTTCTACTGAGTTTCTTCAATGTTTTTGCAAGATTGGCCTGCCTTTTCGTCCTCGCTGACGCCTTACTTCCTTTTCTTGTCACAGCCGTAGCATACTCACTAACACTCATCCCAGCGGCCTTCGCTTTTGCCTTGAACGCTCCCGGTCTCTTGATCGCCTTCTGAATCCACTTAGCCATAAAACCTCCTTTATCAATCTTTTCTCAGCCATTCACTATTGCTCGGTTCGCCGAAGTATTTCCTGCAAATTTTCCACATTTCTTCGGCCCTCGTCCTGCTCACCTTGCCGTCATGCACGCGGATATTGCATGCCTTGGCAAGTTTCATTTCATCCTCGTCCAGTTCGATATTCGGGATGACAGCCCGTTTATATTCCTCGTTCGGGCTTGCAAGACCTTTCATCATCTGCGACCGTGTGAACATTTTCTGAGTAATCTTTTTCCCGATACTCTCCATCGTTTTCTTGAGCCGGTTTTCATCTTGGACGCTTAGTTTCGGCTTGCCCTCAAGAATCGCTTCCCGCTTCTCTGCATTCCTTTTCAGACGTTCGTGAATGATCATCTTATCCCTCGAAGTCAGAGACCTGTTTTCGAGAGCACGTTCGTCCATGCGGATGGAATCTTCAAGATCTTCGAGAATGTAATCGAAATACCAAGAAGGATACTTCGAACCGATGATCTTCTTATCCCCCACCTTCGTCATGTCCACTTCAGAGAAAAACTTGATATCATCCATTTACAACACTCCTTTCCCAGTTTTTATACAAAAAGGGCGTGCAGAAACCCTTTTCGTTCAACGAAAGAAACATTCCATATCTTCTCGCGGCAGCCTGCCTGAAGTTCATGTCCTTGTAAGCGGCCATCGGCGTGTCGTCCATGCACAGTCCGCCGGTATAGACTTGATACAGGCCCTTCTTTATTTTCGGAGATGTATCCCGAATACGGAGCAGGTTCTCCGGGGAAATGTCGTCTATTTGATCAACAGACCGCCGTTTCGGGAGGGGCATGGCGCATCCGCAGTAACGACAGAATTCGTCCATCTGCTCATTGTAATCCCGGGGAGTCCTCTTCCACCACCCTTTCTCGACTTTCCACGCCGTTGCCTTACGGTCGAACAGGATGGACATAGCACCCGCTATCTCGCAGAACCACGCTCCGTTCGGGTTGATGGATGCAGACCAACTGTTCTGCAACCAACAATGGTGAATCAGATACCACATATAATCTCTGTCCGGGCAAACCTCTTCCGCCCCCACGAGGACGGGCCAATGGTATATATCATCACGCTTGTGATCGTTGATGAATATGTTCCCGAAAGTCCTGACGATTACCTCGCGATAATCCTCGTATCCGTCGGGAAGCGAAGTCCAAAGGCCCGTCCTCTCCGGGGGGATGCGAGAAGATATATAGCCGCATAGCTCCTCAAACTTCGGATGAAGCAGGGGTTCCCCGCCCATAACCCCGACCATGTGTGGGAAATCCACCAGAGAATCAACAGCTTCCTTGAACTGCTCGACACTCATCATGTAAGGTTTCCGATAGTGCCCACAGAACCTCGTGCAGTTGGAACAACTGTAAATACAGGCATTCGTCACTTCAATCTGAATCGTATCCATGTCGGCCAGCGGTCTCATTGGAACCTCCTGATGTGCATATCATAGAATTTCGTTGTCCCATGAATGTCCCAATGTTGCAGAACTTTTCTCATTTCCACCACTTTCTGCTCCACCGGCCACGTATATTGATGCCATACAAATCTAAAATCATTTGTCCCGAGGGCTGTATAAATCGACCTCAATTCCATGTGTTTCAATCCATACCGCGCAATGTTCCGTGAAAGCGTGTAATCATCAATCAGGTGCTCCTTGACGACGACGGTATTGATCTCATTTACGGTAGCATAGATATTATCGACGGCTTCTTCGAAAGGTATATCAAGCGGATGCCATAAATCCACGCACCAGTCGCTTGCGATGGCAAACCAGTTGCAGGCCCCGATATTCCTGCCATCACGCATGAAATACTTGTCATATTTCCACCTGATATTCGCAAAATCCTTGCCATTAAAAGCTACCGTATCCTTAGGAACCTGAGTCGTCACATCAAACATATCGGGGTGGATCATGGCATCCGCGTCTATGTAAATGTTCCAATCGTTCTTGTGTTCTTGGCTCAGTTCATAAATCTGCATTTTTTCATAAACAGGCGGCCAGTCGGGCCATTTCCGTTCCGTGATGATATAGAAATCCGCCCTGATCTTATCCGCGTAATGCTTGAGTAACGGAAATGTGATTTCGGTAATTTCCGGCGCATAGTTGTCTACACACAGAGTATAAAGCGTCTTCTTCATATCTTTTCCCCCCGGAAATGGATTGTGGGAGGGAAGCCGAAACTTCCCTCCCTTGGTTTTTACTGTTAAGCTGCCGGTAGCAAAATAGCCGAATTTCCACCAGCGTTTATTGCGATTGAGTAATTCTGGTATTTCGTTAGATTGGCACTGTCTGTAAACGCGCTTGCAGCGGCGTTGTTGCCGCCTCCAATGATATTCCAAGATGCAATACCGGTGGAGTTGTTACCCATACTGATCACACCCGTTACAGCCGTCCCACCGGCGGAAACGAGCGTGTTTCTCGAAATCAGAACTTGGGAAGAGAGCGTACCTGTTCCCTGAATCACGCTCCCGTTGGCAGCGTTCGCTCCAATAATCCACATGAAATTATCCGTAATCCTCGCATTGTTAGCCGCCGTGAGGATGATCCAGCCGGTTCCGCTTGCATTGGACGCATTGGCGCACGCATGGTAACAGTTTTTGATGGTCATATTATTCGCTCCAGCCGCCGTCAGAAGAAACGCATTCGTAAGGCAATCCGTTGCATTCTGGAAATAGTCAACTCTGCTGAGCGTCAAATGACCACCCGTGACCCTGATAATCGGCGTAATTGCATTGGCGGACGCCGTGATCATAATGTTACTGATTTCGACGTTGTTTGCACTCACAACGATTGAGTTGTTCGCAGAGGCGATAATCGTCGGCCGCAACTTCCCTGTTCCGAGTCCGACAAGCCGAACCCCCGCGACATCGAAAACCGTGCCGTTCGCACTGGAAGTTTCGCTATGCCCCGGAAGAACGACAATCACATCGGAAGCGTTCGCTGTGCATTTACCGATAGCATAGTCAATCGTCGCAAACGGCTTCTCAATCGTCGTCCCATAACTCGGGCTGTCCACTCCGGTAGAATTGTTAACGAAGAAATACTTTCCCGAAGTAGCCGGTAGATCAGGACCGCTACCCATAACGGGAATACCGAAACTCGTCACTCCATTAGGAAAATTCGTCAATCCCATAACTTTTTCTCCTTTTTCAGGAAGCCTGCCCTATCGTCTTTACACCTCATGCACGCCCGGGTGGAATCAAACCACCCCTTACCCGGTTGGGGTTGAGGCAGGGCCTTTTGGTGCTTGGCCCTGCCATACCCGGTTAGTTAAGACACATTCGAACCGTAGATCCATCTCCAGCTCGTCCAGCCGTAGCCCCACCGACCGTAAATGGACTGCTTGATCATCTTGGTCTCGAAGTCCGTTTCGGTTTCGATGTCGGGCTCGATCCTGTCAACCCAGAGCAAGAATTCCTTCATCCGCTTCGAATCCACGAGGAACCAATTGTTGGTATCGTAGTCATCAAGTCTCGGATAAACGAGAACTTTCATCCGTTTATACATGACGTTGATCTTGTTATTCGCGGATTCGGAATCCAGTTGGGATGATGCACCAGTGATCGGGCTGTATCCGGTGATCTCATAAGCCGTATCGGCCAGATTCTCGGGCACGATCAGCATATCCGGTTCGACGACGATCCTCTGCCCAATGTCATTCTTGAAACCGACCATGGCAAGCCTCGCGGCTGCAAGAGCGGTTTTAGAAAGTGCAGAAGTCCCGGCATTGTCGAACCCGGTAGCGGTAGAAACACCGGATTTCGACCCATGAGAATCGGAGCAGAGAGCCACTCCCTCCTCATTGGTCATATAAGTCCAAGCAGCGCTGAACGCATAACCGAAGCATTCAGCGCCCTTTTTCTCACGAACCCTACGGTAGGAATCAATCAGCCCATTCTGCCGACCTTTGATGACATCATAACGGTCGTCGTCGAGGAGCTTTCTCTCAATCTGAATCGCACCGGCGTATTCTTTCGGCTCGATTCGGGTGTAGTATTCAGGAGATACACTGAGATACTCAAGTTGCCCCGTAAAGGCCGGAATGTCGCCGAGCGCACCTACTCCGTAGAATTCCTCCCATGCTTTGTCAGACTTGATCATCCCGAAAATCTGGTCAATCATGGACGGCAGTTCCTGATAACTGTCCACATAAACCTTTCGGAGGCGATCATCGAGTAGCCTGACGAACTGAGCACTTGTCAAAGGATTACCCATAGTTCACCTCCTACGCTCTCGCCTTGCAGAAATGATCTGCGTTGAATCTGAACAGAACATACTCTTCGCCAGCCATGGAAAGATCAAGTTTGACAACGTCAATGATCCAGTAGTTCGTCGCCGGATTTGCGGAAGCATCAAAGAACGTCGCCTCGGTATCCGTCTGAACATAGGACTGGCCGATAGGCCGCATCTGAACGTTCACAAACTTGTCTCCAACGGCTATATCATAGGGGAAGTATTGACCGACGGTCTTTACCGTTGCCGAAGTATCCGTCGTCACGCGATAAATTCCCCTATTGGCACCTTCGCGGCAATAAACGGTTCCAAGATCAGCTACGGGTGTCGTAGCATCACTGAGACCTCCCGCGCAGGTAAAACCTGCTCCGGTCGTAGAACCGGTAGTTACCGTTCCAACCGTAATCGCCGTTCCGTATGAACCGTTAAAAATTCTCCCCTTGAGAATCGTATGGGGACCAATCAACTCAACGAGCACCGCCGCAGATTTGTCTCCTTTCGGAATCTGGCCCTCGACGAGGACGAACTCCTGCGTGGGAGCATGGGGATCAGCCGCTGTAATATAGAACCCCTTGTAGGTGGAACTATAAAACATCTCCTTCAGGTTCTGGCCGCAAACGACACCAAGCGGGACTTTCTTTCCACTTGTATCGGCTACACCAGAAGCCTGTCCGAGATTCACAACCCCGTCACTCGCAGCATAGACAAGCTGTCCTTCATAGAGGGTTTCGTAAGAAGACCGATCTGCATTATCCACGTAGCACCAGATCAGCGGTCTCGGGTTAGTATTCCAAGCTACTTGAAAACCACCCATAGGAAACCTCCTGTTTTTTACTAAGGCAGATTCCGCGTTCCGCAGAACGGACAACCGGATTTCGCCTCCGCTGTCCTCGGAGTATAGAACCGAGTAACAGCGTTTCCGTCCGGTCCGTTCCGCAAAACCGCCACTGCCGAATTGTCTTTGTCTAAAGTGATGATATTACTCAAACCCGTAGAATTACACTCTACATTGTGCCAACCCGATTCACTCTTGGTCACATACCGGTCTGGTTCAAATACGAAATCTTGGACCACAATCCCTGAGCCATCTCCGGTTGATACCCGGTTGGTGTCAACGATAAATCCGCAATTCCAGCATTTGATATACCGGCCATGATCCTCGAATGAACCGAAAACCTTCATTGACCGCCGCCTGCGGGGCAGCTTGGTCCTATGCATCCTGATGTAACGACTGTTCATTTCGTCCTCTTCAACGAAGCCTGAACCCACTCGTCATCAACTGAAGCGCCCATGCGATCAATAAACTTCCTCGCATATTCGTCCAGTTCCACTTTCGGTGGGGGAGGAGGTTCCGATCTGCCCGCAGTCGCTGTAACCCCCGTTGGGGGCATAGACCTATCTCCCTTAACATTCGGTTTGGACTTCAGATTCTCATACCGTTGAGCGAGGACCTCCGCCTTGGCTATACGGTAATTGATGTCCGCATCGTGGTAAGGATTTCCAGTATGGCGGAGATACTTGTGGACATTCGTCTTCAGTTCCCTCTCGACCTCCGCGTGGAGTTCCTTATCCTGTTCAGTCGCTCCGAAGGTAGCTATCCGCTTTAGATACCCCGAAACATACGCCTGTTGAGCTTCCATTTCACGCCGCTGTTTCCACGCATTGTATCTCTCCAAGTCCTGCGGAGTGGTGATGTATTCAGGCGGACCATCATCCGCCGCAGGGGGAGAAAAAGGCTTCTGCGTGATAAAGGGATCGTAACCGGAGCCTCTTACCGGTTCTTCCCTTTGAGCGAGAAGCTGTTCCAAGCGCGAGATAGTCTGTTTGACCGAATTGAAATCCTCCTCGATTCTCTTGAACCTGCGGCCAAGCCTTGAGCGTTCCTTCTGGTCAAGGTCGGCGTCGGTATCCTGAACCGAGTCCCTCTGTTCCGTGCCCTCAGGAAAGGGAGAATCGCCGGTGCCCGATTCGGGGGGCAGATTCTTCATGCTTTCATCAGACATAATTACCTCCTTGTTTCTTGAATTTTATCTTTGACAAAATCAACCCTGTTCTCATACTCGGCTATCTTCTGACTCCACCTTGCAATCAGGTCACGAACAACCTTGTATCTTGCCTTTTCATCATCCGAGCAGTCGAGGCTCGCCACCCGATCAAGAAGCCTGTGATATTCGCTCACCAAATCCTTCAAAAGCTCCTCGCCTACGGGAGTATTGATAGCCGTTATGAAGTTCAAATCCTTACCGAGAGTGCTTAACGTCTTCTCGGCCCTCTTTCCGAACGTCCTTACGAACTCCCTAACTTCATCTGAACTCAACTTTTTCATACACCCCCCGCTATTCTCATGCCCGGCCCCGGTCTTGCATACGCCTGAACCTCACCGATGGGTATCCCACTCTGGTTGGATACCGGTTCAGGTCTGCCTTCACCTGTATTAGGACCGGCTGGCGCTTCCGGCGGGATCATCGTCTTGGCAAACTTCGACAGAAGATCAGTCGTATCACGATATTCCTCGCCCAGAAGCATAAGCTGTTGTTGTAGGATATGAGCAACCACCGCAGGCAGAAGCGGATGACCCTGCAAGGCCACAAGCCGACCCATGATCTGATCATACCGCTGAATTTTCCTGTCCTTGCTATACTCCGCCTCTATCGTGCTGGTGATGGGTTTGTATGTATAATCCGCGTTGGGGTCGAAATACTTCGCTTCCGGCCCCATGATCTTCATGGCGGTCATCGGGTGCATGAACTGATAGGTCATCTGCAAAATCATCCAGTAAAAGTCTATTAGAAACGTATATTCAAAAGTAAGTGCCTTGTAATTCGACCTCATGTTTGTTCTTACATCAGCACCCTGAATAGCCGTCGCCGTCGTGGACGCCCTGCCGGGTATGTCACCCATTGTCGTCGGATAAATCGCCTCTACCTGCTGAAGCGAGTTGATGAACAGTTGAGTCTGAGCCATTGCGCCATTAATGTCATCTTTCAACTCAAATTCAACCAGATCGTCTATATTCTCAAGCGGAATGACGTGTTCCGGCTCGAAATATATCTGATCATTGTCCTCTAAAGAATACTTTCTTCCTTTCAGCGTGGGGAAAGTAGCCAACTTCACTCTGTCATTCGACATATTGATCGTATCGTTGATCGCCACCTGAAGCTCTCTGGAATACTTTCCGGAAGACATTCCGACATCCTTCGTCGGATGCACATAGCACAGCCCTCTGACAATCGGACGGTAAGGGCGGTTCATTCCGTCCCTGAAAGGCGTCGGCTGCAACCGAATCAGTATCTTCTGCCCGCGAGGCATCGCCACCGTCATGATCCCTTCGATCAGTTCAGCTTCGTCAAGGACATATCCAAACTCGTCATACCCTGGTTGACATTCGACAGGAAATCCGTCATCGTCCCGTGCGGTAACGACAGCCCATAATTTTCCGAATTTCTCAAGAACATCAAAATACGTAATCTGTGATTTAGCAAGTTTGTTGCCACTATCTTTGCCATATGTTTCCCTTTTTGTCTCTGTGTTGTCGTCATCCACCTCCTCCACGAGTTGTTTCACCAGATCAAGATTGAAATAACCATTCCTCTCTTCGTTCGCCTTCAGTTCATCATAGGTCATTTCAGAACGGATAATAATCCACTCTTTCTCTTGGATCGAATAGCAATACTTGTTGTCCGTGAACACATTCCTCGGGTCAATGATTTCATAATTGAAGCGATCCAACACGGGGATTTCCTGAAACTGAGGAGCCATCTGGCGCTCATAGAGCGGCTGGCCCATATCGCTCGATCCAACCTCAACCATCTGCTCCTTGTAACCGACGAGGATTTTCTTGTTCTGCCTCTCCCAATTGCATACGGCGTAAACACATCCGCGAAGAGAATTTATGCTCCTTGCCCGCATATATTTCTGGTAATGGTAAATCCCTCTGTTGTTCAACGTCGCGTTCAGCAGTTTTTTCGCAACCTGCGCTTTTATCTTCGACATCGGATCGGAACCTTCGAGATACACGTCAACGAAGTCCCGAGTCGAAAAATACTGATTGGCCCATTGCGACGCTTCCGTAAGGTGAATCGCCGGATACTCCGGAAGGAATACATCGCTCATCCATTCATAGTCTTTTTCCGTCCGCTTGCATTCCAAAAGGTCAACAATGCTCTCAAATTCAGCATCGTCCTGCGACTGATACCTTTTCGCTGCATCATACTGCTCATAGAGAAGCGAACATAGATGCTGTTCTACATTCTCATTCCAGAAATGCGGGAGTTTAGGTAACGCTTTTTTTCTCTTCGCCATTTAAATACCTCATACGTTTCCGAATCCCTGATTGTCTTGAATCGTCAAATAGAGTTGACACACAGCAGACCTGTTTGCCGCATCCGTAATCTTTACATAAAACGTTTCGATTCCCGGGGCTGGATTATCATAACTCAAATAAACGTCACTTGCGGTCGTCGAACCGGAACCATAGTCCCCGTACGCCTTTCTCATGTAGTATGTATAAGGCGGGGTTCCGCTATACGCCGAGACAACGCAATGGTCCGCATATATCCTGATTGACCCGTTAGCCGGTGCGAGTTCCGTCACAAAGCCGTTATTGCAGACAAGTCTTGGATAATCGTCCGAATAAGTCGGCCGACTGATCAGCGATGTCAAGGAACCCGGGAAAATGGATATGTTATCAATCGTGGACGAAGTAAAACCTTCTTTCGTAATCGTGATTTTGAACGTCTGGTTCGACGAATAAACGCTGTCGTCCACATAGAATTCGAACAACCCGTTGTTTCCGCTTTTCACATAATTCACCGCCGTCCCGCCGGAATTGTTTGAATAGACACTCGCCGCTGTGTTACTGCCGCCCAAGTAAACATATACAGTTGCGTTGTTGATTACGTGACCGTGACCATCCCGGGCATAACCGTAGTATTTGTATCTGCTCATCTTCCCACCTTTATGTAAACTCTTGAAATCATTTTTTTCAGTTTCTTCTTGCAATCAGGACACTTAATCGCCTCATCCGTCTTCTTCAAAGGAACGATGACTTCATACATCTTGAAACAGTTTTTGCACCAGTAATCATGCAACGGCATATCAATAAACCTGCCTGAAATAACGTTTGGGTTTAAGGCTTTCTGTATGTATTCCACCCCATCGCGCACTCGTGATCATCGGGTTCTTCAAAAGGCATTCGATTGTGATCGGGAAATGAGACCAACGTACTGTCGGAGATTCCTTCGCATCCTTTTCGAACAGGGCTTCACGGCTCTTCCATTCCTCCAATCTCCAGTTCTTCATGGATTCGATGATCCCACGGCAATTCTCCGTGAACCAAATGGTAGGAAGGAATACGGTCCGCCCGTCTTCAATAACTTTATTATTGAATGGCTTCCCAACTTTAGTGCTGTTGATCAGCCTCGCCGTCAATTCCTCCCTACCTCTGGTTCCCTTGGTATCCCATGACTGGAAATAACCTCCTGTGCACAATCCCTGTTTCTTGAATTCGTAGAAATACCTGTTCAAATCCTCCACCGTGGACAGATTCGTATTGATCTGTTTTTCTTTTGCAAGAGGATCGATCAAATCCAGCGAATACTTGAAATCCCCGCTCCGCTGAGCGATATTCAATGCAATATCGTAAGTGATCATCTTACCGGGCGAAGGAGCATATTCACACCATACAAATATCTCATTCTGCGGAGAAACGGAAATCCATACCACAGCCCACGGATTCGATTTGTGATAATCAATTCCACGAAAATGTTTCCAATCAAATGGAATCCCTTCAGGGAAATACTTCTCGTATGAAATCACATGGACAACCACGCTGAACGATTTGTAAATCTTGCCGCTCAACTGCCTGAAAAGGCCGTATCGGCGCGCATCTATCACATCCTCGTCATCGTACATCCCAAACAGAGAATCAATGTAATCCTTTGCCGTTATCGTCCTACCGACCAACTTGCTCTTCTTTTTCGCAAGTTCTTCATAGATCGGATTATCGTCGGTGGCCGCCATAATGACTGCGATATCATCCGAGGAATCCGTATACTGGACCTCAGGCACCGTTTCGCCTGTTCTCTCTTTTATCCTTTGTCGAACGGCCTCGGTCCTATATATGATGCGTGCTCTTTCGTAGAGTTCATCAAATTCCCACCCGATTGCACCCGGAACCGGAGTGAACGAGAAGATGATATCGCCGTCGGCGGCCATTAACCGTGGAATCTGCTCATCGTAGAAATCCTTACTGCATTCCTCATCAATCCATATACTCCGACGCTGAACACCTGCGCCTGACTGCACTTCCTGACTGAAAGATACATATTCGAACTGTACCTCTGCACCGTTCGGGCATTGAACTGTCACCACCGGCTTGCGGGCCGTTATGTCTTTCTTGAGAAGCATCGGCGGCATTCTCTTCTTCATAACAGGATATTGCGTATTCCTGACTTCCGTATCGCTTTTTTCAGCCGGAAGAGTCTGACTCGCAAAACGAAATATGCGAACAGTATCATCTGGCATAACGTTTTTGTGGGCCTGTGGATGAATTCCAAGAACCCGCAAATTATAATCCATTGCAACCGTTTCATTCTTACCGAACTGATTGCCCGTATACAGGCAGATAATCTTGCATGGGCAATGAATCAGCCAGTCGAATACTTTCGTCCTTTTAAACCCGAAGAAACCCGACCAATTATTAAGTAAATCCGCATCTATCATAATTTGTTGTGCAATATGGATAGATATAAATCCATCGTCCTGTTATTCCACCCGTGCAGATACTTCAGCTTCAACGGATTCGATGCAACAATGTCCATATACCTATCAAGGCGGTAAATAATCAAATCTTTCCAATCAAACCCCGGCGGGATCCTGTAAAGCAGATAAGGGCCGGGATTCACCGCGATCTCAAAAATCACCACATTATTCGGATAAGGGTCTCTGTCGCATTTGTATCTCAGCCAATACTCATTTCTGTATATCTCGATTGCCCTTTCACGTGTCAAATTCTTAATGTCTTCTTTGGGATGATAACGCTTCGAAATACCGAAATTCGTCTCCCCGCCGGGATCGTTCGGATCGTTGTTGTATCCGCCTTCCCATTTCAAAGTGAATTCTATAATCCGGTCGAAATAGTCCATTTATTACTTGCCCGTTCGAATAATAATATCCTCGGCGATATCACCATTGATCACATGAGCATGGTTGTAAAATTTATCCACCATTTCCTTCTGCCACTTTTCCTGCGATTTGCACACATCGTCGATCTTCGACAATACGGATTTCTTCATATCGTCAATTTTCACGACCATGTTATCGTGCCGTTCTTGAACCAGAACCGTGAGCGCTTCCTTCGCCTGTCGTTCGAGTTCCGCATGCTCGTCTTCCTTTTTCTTGATGCCTCTCGAATACTTGAAAAAAGCAACACTTCCTAAAAAACCAATGAATGTGGTAAGAAATAAATTCAAAGTCAATGCAAAATAACCGCTGCCGATCTGAACCCCTTCAACCATTAACCCTTACCTCCTAAATAGAATCTATTGCCGCCAGAACTCGATTCTCCTCAAGAGAATTATCCCATCCAGGCACGGGCGAGAATTTATCAACAAGCCATTGCAAATCATATTTCTGCTTCGGCCACTTGTTGTTCTTCCACAAATCTATCGAATAATCCCTCGCTCTCTGAATATCGCGGCCCGAGATCTGATAGGGAAAACTGAAGCCGTCGTTTTTCGTCCTGAACATGTGCGCAAACCATGTCTTTTTCGTAGTGCATAACCTGCCGCCGGACAACCATGATTTACAGGCAACTTCAGTCCCCACCTGTCCCCAGAAACCATGTTTTTCGTCCAATCCCTCAAGTTCCCAATAACGATCCCTGAACATAAACCAACACGCACCGATGAAACTCATCGTATCTATAATTTTCCCCTGTGCCTCGGGCCTGTTTTTGTAATCCTTCCAATATTGGAAGTGCATATCGCTGTCGAATCTCCAAGCGATGGTAAGCCGCGCTTTCCGTCGCCGCCACACAATCACCATCTCGTGCTCGGATTCCTGATTGCATTGAGAGCATACTTTGGGTTTCGGTCCCTGATATGACCTGAATCCGCAATTCTTGCACATCCAGTCGAAAGCATGAAGATTGAACATTGCAGGAACCATCGTCCAATCAGGCTGACAATCGGCTATAAGCTTCCGGTCAAATCCTTTATCAAAAGCGCAATGAGCGTCGCATTTCATCACATACTTCGCCTGACTCAATCTGGCTCCGGCATTCGTAGCCGCTCTTTGTCCCACCGGCTTTGTAAAATGAATGATATTCACCCTTTCGTGGTCACGAACGGGCGGATCAGGCCAATAACCATCACAGACAGCGATAATTTCCGTATCGGCTTCGATATTTTCGAGGATATTCTCGATCGTTTTCTGCAAGAAAATTTCATTCCTCGCCGGAATAATCACACTCAGTTCAGCCATAATTGCTCGTATCTCTCCCTGTTTTCCAGAAGCCATTTAGGTCCGTCGGGCATTTTTACTCTCAACTGATACCTGCCACGATTGAACGGGTCTATCAAATTGGCTTTGTTGAATTCTATGCAAGCCTTGATCTCGGGCCGGTTCAATTCCTGATGACAGAACGCCTCGATTTTCTCGATTATATCCTGCACGGTGCTGATATATGAAAAATGCCATCCCCTGCCTACCGCAGCGGCCCGTTTCCTTGTTCTTCTCAATTCGGATAAGCTCGTCAGATTTTTCTTTTTTATTGCATAAGTGCCTCGCCACCGCCTGTCACCCGTGAATACATTGAAATAATAATAGTAAAGTTCCTGTTTAAAAATGCCTTCTCTTCCGTCATAACGGCTCAAATCAGGAATTTCATCAAAGTCTGAAATCATCACAATGTCATCAGGCGCAAGATCGTCTAACGCCGTCATCATATAATCAATCTGGTAATAATAAGGTGTCCACCCGCCCATGTGCTCTTCATGATCCTGAACAACCAAATGAACGATATTGAAATCTTTGAACCTATCTCTGTTTTCCTCAAAATACAGAGGCTTCTTCTTCCCCATCATATCATATGGAGATTCGCATAAGACGAATCTATCAACATACGGGGCAAGGCTGTTCAACCTGACTTCGAGAACATCAAGACCATTATAAAATGTGAAACAATCAACCACGGCCATAGAATTCCAGAATCCCGCTGATGACCCTGTTTACCTCTTCGTCCGTCATTCTCGGATGAAGCGGTATATTTAATGCTTCCCTTTCCAATCTTTCGGAAAACGGAAGACTCACATCCGTCTGTTTGAATATCGGATAATAATGTAATGGTTTGTATCTCAACGTGGTATAAATCCCCTTTTTTAGAAGAAACTTAGCAAGATCATCTCTTTTATTGGCCCGGATACAGAACGTAAAATACGAATGCCTGTCGTCCTTTGCCCCCACAGGAAGAGTAATCTCAGGGATCATCAGGTTCTTCTGATACATATCCCATATCTGCTTTCTTCTCTTCTGCAGGGCATCGAATCTTTTTAGTTGAGCCAACCCTATACAGGCGGCGATATTCGTCGGCAACATCTTGATAAACGGTTCGTAAATCTCATGCTCCCACCACCGTCCGTTCCCATCGGACATGGCGGTATCAAAACCGGACTTTCCTATTCCGCAATACCTCAACTGCTTGGCCTTTGTAATCAAGTCGGGATTCCGTGCAGTAACCCCGCCTCCTTCTCCCGTTGTCAGATTCTTCACCGCATCGAAACTGTAAATACCGACATCGCCGATTGTCCCGCACAGTTTGCCTTTATAAGTGCTGTTGATCGCGTGAGCCGCGTCCTCGATCACCGGATAACCTAATTCCAGAATCGGGTCCATATCGCACGAAAGACCGGCATAATGGACCACCATAATTGCGCCGGTATATCTCGTAATTTTCTTTTTGATGTCCCAATGGGTTACATTCATCGTATCCAAATCTACATCGCAAAATACCGGTTCATGTCCGGCAAGAATAACCGCATGAGCGCAGGATACCCAAGTGAAAGACGGAAGAATAATCTGCGAATACGGCTGAATATCGAGTAACTTAATGGCAAGATACAAGGCATTCGAGCCGCTGTCCACCATCGCAAAGGACTGCAACCCGAATTTTTCCTTGTATGCTTCCTCAAATGACTCGACATCCTTTCCGAAACCGATCCATTGCCGTTTCATGCAGAACTTTACATTGGCAATTTCTTCCTTACCGACGCTCGAACCGAATACCGATATGATCTGGCTGTTCATAGTCAATCACAAACCCATTCTTCAGATACCAATCAATCGCCCGATTCCCACGCTTGACTTTCGCCTTTACAGGACAGTCATGCGTGCTTTCCGCGAAATTGATGATATTCCTGAGCGCAATTCCCATGAATCCTTCGCCGAACTCCGAACCGCGAATCACATTATAAATATCCCATGCACCGTTCAATAACCGTATGCCGATACAACCAATAGTAGTATCACCATTGTGGATAATGAACATATAGTCATCGCACTCTTTTCTGGATTGATACCATTTTTCGTGCTCTTCCGGCGTGATCTCCCTGTCGTCGAAGAAAGCATTCCGGTTCGCATTCCGCCATTCGAGCAACAAAGGCAAATCACTTTTTTTCATAGTGCGGATGACCAGTATTGCTCATCCTTCCTTTTCACCCAAAACAACCAGAATCTGTTCCGCCAGCTTCTTCGCTTCGGACCGCTCCAATTTAAGATTCGCAAACGGCGCTCTATCCAGCATACTGATTCTCAGATAAATATGGTTGTTCTCGCTTTCTACTTTGATCCTGCGCCTGCCGATAATCTTGATCTTTTCCATAGTATTGCTCCCTCAAAAACTGTTCGAATCTTCCTTTCGTTTTCCCCCAATGAGGGATTTCATCTGCAAGCGTGAACGAATCCTTTATCCGTTCGGCGCATCTGTAATCCGACAACTGAAATCTCTTCCTCGTGATATTGTCATCATGCTTGATGTCAACATTGGGATAAGCGGATTTGAAATTTTCCCACGGATAATCATCTTTCCTCGTTTCACTCGAAAGTCTTCGTCCGGGTTCGAATCCGATTCTCCTTCTCGAAAATCCATCTTTTTCAGACCAGTAAATCTTTCTCTTGTATCCTTCAATGAGAATCTGCCTGTTCGCCACAAGCCCGGAAGTCATCCGCATTCCTTCGTAAAACAATGCCTGTCCGTCGGATGCGTTCACAGACCACACATTGATATTGAAGTAGTAAGTATCCTCCCTCGGAGGAGTAAATTCGAAATGCGACGGATGATATAAAACATCATGCTCGGCATGAAACACAATATCCGTATCTATCGTTTCGAGAGCCTTCAATATCTGTTTGAACATTGACAATTCCGAACTGTCCATATCCATCACAACATTGTTCCCGAACGGAATCGGAAACAATGACACGGAGACAATGGGCATTCCGTAGAGATCGGCGCACTTCTGCAATTGCTTTCTGCAAGTAAGAAGAATCCGCTCTTGGCACTTGTTATGCGTGTAATAGATAATCCCTTTCATGAATAGACCGTATTTCTCTTCAACGAATGAAACAAATTCTTCGGATTATAATTCCTGTCCCCGCAAAAATGCCCGTTCGGGATGCAATAAATCATCGGGAATACAGGGCTTGCATATATTTCGGAATTCGTAATCGCTTTTCGGATTCTATAGCGTAATTTCACGTTTTCACGGTTCGGATGGATCATGATCGCATTTTCGTCCTGACCGCCGAGCTTGAAATAAATATCACGTTTGATTGCATAGCTGCTCCCATGAGCACCGAGATCGAGATTGCGTTCAAACCATTTCTCCGTTAATCCATATTCTCTCAGGATTTTGTGATCCTGCGTCAGTTTCCCGTTTTCATCCAGAACAGCAGCCTCTCTTTTGAAATAAACAATGTCATAATTGGTGGCCCTGACATGATGGATAAGTTCCTCGGTCAGAATATGGTCAATGTCCGTGAAAAGCAACTTCTCGCCGGAAGATTCCATCACTCCGTGTTTCCTCGCCAGAGGAATCGTCCATGGTCTTTTGTCATTCGTATAGATCCATCGCAGGTTTCTCATTTCTCCGGTGAGCGGAGGATCGCTTCCATCGTCCACGAATATGAATTCGACATCATCCGGCAAACCTAAGCGGTTCAGATAGAGCAACTGTCTCCTTACAATTTCATGGCTGTCAAGAATCGGAATCACAACCGAAACCTTCATCCCAGGCTCTTCCAACCTCCTCTTCTCGAAAGAGAATGAAAAAGATTGAACGGATTGTAATCTATATCCCCGCAGAATCTTCCGTTTGGAACCATATAAATCGTCGGCCTGTCATCATCGGGAATGATCTTTATATCGCCGCTCTGAGCAAGTTTCTTTATCCTATGCTTAATCCGGATTTCATCCTGATTCGGATAACTGTCTTTTTTCTGTGATCCACCGAGCTTCAGGAACAATTCTCTCTTGATTGCATAGCTGTTGCTATGAGCGGACAATCTCAATCCGCGTCGTTCTATCCGGTCACGAGGGAATCCATATTCGACAAGCTTATCGTGATCCTGGGTCAAATCACCGTTTTCATCGAGAATACCGACTTCACGTTTAAATCGAATCACGTCATACGAAGTGTTTCTGACACAATCAACGATCTCCTTCGTAATGATAAAATCAATATCCGTGCAGATCAGATATTCGCCCTTCGCCATCCGTGCTCCGAGATTCCTCGCAAGCGGCTGAGTCCATGGCCGGAAATCATTGGTCGGCCAGATACAGAAATTTTTCAGCGTCGTGCCGTTGCATGAAAGCGGCGGACGGCTTCCGTCATCCATAAACAGTATCTCCACATCATCCGGTAGGTTCATTTTCTCGAAATGCAAAATCTGCCTTCTTACCATTTCATGACTGTCCAGAACGGAAATGAGAATCGTCGCTTTCACTTCTTCACCCAGAACCAGCTTGGCGTTTCCCCTTCGATTCCATTCGCACCGATATGCGTGATATACCATTCATTGATCCGGTGAGCCTTTGTATAGGCCTGGGTTGCATCTATCACGCCGAAATTCTGACGCGGATGAATAGAATAATCATGGCCGGAAACGATTCCGCCCGTTCTTACTTTCTTCGACCAACCGATGATGTCCATCATAACATTATCGAAATCATGAGCCGCATCTATATAGACGAAATCAAGCGATTCATCCTTTATATCCGGCAAAGCCTCCATACTCTTCTTCTTGATGAACTCCACATCATATCCGGCCAGATTTCTCCTCGCACGGAAATACCCTTTGTCCATCTTGAACCGAACACGCTCATCCGAATACGACTCCCCCCACGGATCAATGCAGTAGAGTTTCAAGGACGGAATCTTATCGCAAAGCACTCTCGAATAATATCCATACCTGACACCGACCTCGGCACCGATTCCGTATCCCAAATCTTTGAAAAGAGACGCCATATCAACCCTCGTGAATCTGTTCACACCTATCCAAGGCGGCGGGCTTTGTGTCTGTTTTATTCCAAGAACGTCCCATATTTTCTCCCTCAAATCCATTGATTGACACTTTTCTCCCTCGAACCGATGAACGGATGCTGTCGGCTGTGATGTTTGAATGCCTTATGATACTTCGGATGTTCATTAAACTCTTCCGACGGTGTAGCCGATGGAGTCGCCGAAGGCGTAGCACTCGGGGTTACAGTCGCCGTTGGGCTTGGTGACTGCGACGGCGTAGCCGAGGGTGTGGCACTCGGGGACGCTGATGGAGTAGTTGACGGCGTTGCACTCGGGGTTAAAGATGGAGTTGCCGACGGTGTTCCAGAAGGTGTGCTGGACATAGTTGCGCTCGCTGTTTGAGATGGTGTTGTTGATGGTGTTGCCGAAGGCGTAGAACTCGCGCCCATACTCGGCGTTTGACTTGGTGTAGCCGAAGGTGTTGCGCTCACGGTAGCAGAAACAGTTCCCGACGGCGTCGAAGATGGACTCGGTGTAGAACTCGGGGTTCCAGATGGAGTGGCGGATGGTGTTGCCGATGGCGTAGAACTCGGTGTTGCCGATGGAGTGCTTGACGGACTCAGAGTTGAAGATGGTGTCGCACTCGGTGTTGCGGACGGTGTAGTGGATACTGTTGCGCTCGGGGTCGCAGAGGGAGTCCCCGAAGGGGTCGCTGATGGTGTCTGTGATATTGTAGCAGAGGGCGTCCCAGAGGGCGTAGAACTCGGTGACGGAGTCGCCGAAGGGGTGCCACTCGGGGTAGCGGAAACAGTCGCCGATGGCGTTCCAGAAGGTGTTGCACTCGGGGTCCCCGACGGAGTGCTGGACGGGCTTGGAGTAGAAGATGGCGTAGCGGACGGTGTCGCCGATGGAGTCGCCGAAGGCGTAGCACTCGGGGTTACAGTCGCCGTTGGGCTTGGTGACTGCGACGGCGTAGCCGAGGGTGTGGCACTCGGGGACGCTGATGGAGTAGTTGACGGCGTTGCACTCGGGGTTAAAGATGGAGTTGCCGACGGTGTACTTGACGGAGTGGCAGAAGCCGCCGCTACATACTCATCCGCCCCGATGTCCCATGTCGATCCGCGTGATTGGCCGTCGATGTCGGTGGAAAACGGCAGATACGAGTCGCTGGATAAATTCGTCCCCTGTCCTCTCGCGGCAGTATCGGATGCCGACAGATGCAGGTCACGGTTGGCTGCATCGACAAAGGCGACGGTTTGGTTGCGGTGACTTGTGTCAAGTGAAGTAGCATCCGACGAAAGATCATTCTCTACGTCCCAAGTCCCACCGTCATCTGATCTGACGAAATCACCTCCTCCAGTGTGATTATACAGCAGATTGTTCTTCGAATGTATGTAGACTGGTTCCGACCCGGGCCAATTCGGGTTAAGGAACAAGTTCACGTAATTTCCGTATAATGTGTTGTTATAACAGATTATGTGCCTGGTCGCCCCATTGGCCGATCTGTTATATAGGATCCCAGCTCCATCGGAAGAATTAGAAAACCCGTAGACGATGTTGTTGTAGCATTTGAAATAGGTTGTCCCGGAATCTGCTGCGTCCGATACTGTAACGCCTGACCCAACGCAGGGAGAGGAAGCGGTATTCCTTATGATGCAGTTCGACACCGTTATATTGAAAATATAGTCCTGATAGCTCCACAGACCAGCTCCGGCAGCCCCAGATTCATTCTCTCTCGAATTCTCTATCTGCAACCCATCCAGCCACAGATCGAGCCGTGCTCCATTATTGTTGCATATAGTTGCTAAGTAGGCATTAGATGTAATCCTATATTTGCTCGTATTCCATTTTCCGTCGTGCCGGTAACTCTCTGATGGATCGGTCCAAATCTTTATGTAATGAGTTGTATCTGTCGTCCATCCGGCAATATCCACTGCCGTCGTATCCGCCGTCCCTCCCGTGCAGCGGCATTTTGCGACTGCGATTTCGTCCCGTGCACCGGTCAGGTCACCCTGTTCGCCCGCTTCCCAAGCCGACAGGCTGGTATAGTTGGTGCCTGACCCGTTGTCCGGGTCTACAATTTTGATGACTTCAGTTGCCATTTAGAGGCTTGCCGTCTCGTCTGTGTTGGTTTTGAGATTACGCAGGTAGCTCCTGACCTGCGTCCATGTATAATCGTACTTGTCTGCGTAATCACCGACCTTGATGGTCAGCTCTCCTTTGTCCCGCAGCTTTTTCAGTGCCGCCGCTGGCATGTCATCGAAGCGGAATTTCCACAGGCGACGGAGGAAGACCTGGTAACGGCCATCTGCATCTGCCGTGTCCTCGCGTTCCGGCTCGATATATTTCTTCACCTTTTCTACGGGCACTCCGGGAAGCTTGAGAACGACGAATTTCGGCGGTCGCTCATCAAGCCCCCATGTGTGCGTATCCGGCATGACGACTACGGGCATCCCGCGCTTGTAGCACCCGCGCCGATCTTTTACTGGATCTGCGTGGGTTGCGTCGATTGCCTTGACTAATATCTGCGCCATTATTTCCTCAACTTATATGTGCAGGTTACGGTATCAGGGTAAAGCCACTTGGGACTCGGGGCGCGGCAGGCCGCGTGAATGTAAAAACCGCCTCTTCACTCTCCAGCCTCCCCCACTCAGCAGAATTCTTGACGGCCTTCACCCGGATCGCATGCTGGCCCGTCGTAACCGACCCCACGTCGTATTTCAGGGCCACGCCGCCCGTGACCGCCACGGCAGGCACGTCGGCATAGGAAGCATTGTCCAGCTTGACAGCGAACACATCCGGCTGCACCACATCCGGCCCGTAGGAATCACAGACGACAAAAGGCGCCGCATGGACGCCGGATGCCCAAACCAATACAATCAGCACTGCAATGACATATTTTTTCATTTCAGCCCTCCTTCTTCTTCCCGCTCACACCGAAGACGAGATAGGCCGCCATGACCATCAGGGCAATCTTGTTCATCTTCTCGGGCGGGATGTTGATCTGGTAGCCGAACTCCCCGACGAGGAGTGAAAGCGAAGCCACCAGACCCGTCAAGGTTGACGAGATATGCTTGAGATTTTCCTTCAACTCTTCGAAATCCATGACTCACCTCAAAGAATCCTGACAGCAGGTTTGAAAATATCGAGTTTCTTGACGATCTCCCCCGGATAGGGGGCCTCGCCCTCCATCCCGTAGCAGGCCCAGACATACTCCGAGCAGAAGAAGGCCCGGAAATCCACGCCGACCCGGGCGATAAGCTGTTTGAAAATGCTCCCAAAATCATAGGGGATGCCGATATATTTGAGCGCGCATTCCCCGATCTGCTGTCTTTTGTCGTTCCAATCATCCTTCAACGGATACCACCAGACCTGCCCGGTGAATTTCTCCAGCCTGCGGCTCAGCAGATTGAGGACCGTGCCGTGCTGGAGCGCCTCCGTGGTGTATCGCCTGCGCTCCAGACCCTCGTATTCCGCGAACCGGATCACCAGCGATGAGTGATTGACCATCTCGCCGGTGACGAACCGGATGCCCCAGCCGATCAGGGTCGGGGACCGCCACTCGAGCAGATCGCCCGTCTTCATTGCATCTTTATGCTTTTCGTAAATGCTGAGATCGTTCACGCCCCCACCAGCTCCCTTGCAAGCACGCCGTCTTTGAACCCTTGGATGATGATCTTCATCTGCGCGCTGTCGATCATCGGCGTCCCGCCGGGAACCTCCGTAAATTTGATCTTCTTCGAGACGAAGATGATGTTCGCCTGCACCAGCGGATCGTTATTCGTCACCTTGAGAAGCTTCGCCACGGCAAGCTGGAAGGCCGAGTTCATTGCCTCGGCGCTGCTCCCCCCGATCGCCGTCTCGAGCAGGGCAATCTCCGCCTTGATCTCGCCGATCCTGCCGGGATATTTCTCGGCGACGAGATACCCCGCATTGAAAGCGGCAAGTTCAAGGCCCACCTGGCCCGCATTGTCCCCGATCTGAATCCCCGCGCAGCCCGCAAGGAACATCACGGAGATGATGATTGCAAAACTACTTTTTCTCATTTCTACGCCTCCTGTTGATCTCTATTACATCCACGGTGAAAACATAACGTTTCCAGCCGTTGAGATAAATGCAGATTTCCTTTTTCTGCTCGTTTACGACGGCTTTGCTCAAAGCATCCCTGTAGTCTATCCTGTCGCAACTGAGGACTGCCATCAGAAATACCCTATGATATTCAGAGACCCTGCCGACCCGAACACGGCGTCCACTGTCTTGACGTTCCTTATCGCCCACGGATCGTTGATCACAATGGACGAATTTGCACCGAGAAGCAAACCGAGATCACTGTCCTGATCGGGTATCGCACCGTGATAGTCGAAAAGAATCCGCTGGGCATTGTTCTCCGCCTGTAGCAGCACCGCCTTCGCTTCCATGTTCTTGAACTTATAGCCCCCGGCATAGTATTTCGGAGACCCCACCATATTGCACGAAAAAGTCCCGCCTATATTAAGAGACTCGTTCGCATTGAACGTCCCTGCATAGGACTTTACCCTGATGGTCCCGGCGGCATTGTTCCCCGACCATGACCCGGAAGACAGAGTTGCCGTAGTCACGGCAATCGCCGTCGCCCCCGTTGAATTGCCTTTGAAAATCGAGCCTACAGCAGGAATCGCACCGTTATTGCCGTCCTGAAACTGAATCGTCAGTTCCTGATACCGGTAAACATACTGCGAAATCGCCGTCGGGGTGTTCCCCGGGGTGATCCTCTGCCATGTAAGAGGCATTCCATAGTATTCTCTCGTCAGCATTTTTCCTCCTTAAAGCACCTGGATTTGTTGCCCGTGATCATCAGACGCTCGATACAGACGCCCACCCGGGTGCTGTTTGATTGTTCAAGTAATGTTTCCCTCGACCTTCCGTAACCGATGTCCGTCGTGAACGGATACTCCCTGTCGAGATGCCAGAAATACCGCCATTTCGTGCATTCGTCGCATACCATTTCAGGAAATACCCCTACTTCTTCTTCCGTTTAACCCATTTCTTCGACCCCGGAATCCCCTTGCGTTTGGAAGCATAAAAAATAGCCTCGTCTTTCTTCTTCCCATAACGCTTCACCATTTCCTTCTTGACCTTCTTGCCCGTTTTCGTCAGCGGCATAAAACCTGGTTTCTACTCGGATTCAAGAACCCTGCTCAACCCCGGAAAAGTGTCCAGCCTTGCACGAATCGCCATTTTACGCTTCGCCTGAGGCTTGTCTCGCCAGAAATGAATACTGCTGATCGGTCTCCCGAACGCATGAGTGCCGTAACCCATCATCCTGCGCTCCTCAGGAGTCAGATCCGTATATATCTTCTCACCACGTCCGCTATACAACTGGAACATGGCTTCCTCATCCAGACCATACTCCTTCGCTTTACTCCGGGCATATTTATACTGGGCAAGACCCGCTTTTATCCAACCGGTCTGAATCCTGTCGAGAACATAATGCAACTTCGCATCCTCAGTCTTGAACTCGTCCGGGTGCTCCTCAATGTATCTCCAAGCCTCAGACTCCTCCCGCGCAGGGTAATCCCCGTATATCTTCTTGTCCGCATGAAGAGGATTCAGGAAATTCTTCAAACCCCCATGAGTTTCCTCCATCGCAATCGCAATAATGTCCCTGTCAGGAACACCCTCCATACGGGCAAGAGACACAACCTTCCTCAACGTCGGAATGTGATACCAATCCTCCTTCTTGGGAATTACATCCCAATAAACATAATCATGCGGATTGGAACGAATATCCCAACCCGCATCATTGAGTTCCCAATACCGCTTCTCCCTGAAATTACGGAAACTCCTCGGACGCTGTATATCACCTGATTGTGAAACGGGGAAAAAAGAACCTGTAAGGGCGAAAGGATCACCGCCCTGGGCGGGATTACGGTCCGCCAGCATCAAATCAACCGCCGGAACGGAACCTGAAGGAAAACCTCTCTCCAATTAACCCATCTACCAAAAATCAATCATCTTCATCCTCCCCATCATCCGAAACCAAAGACTCACAGGAAGGAACATCCAACCCCAAATGCTTCTTGATCAACTCGGCCACAACAGGAGATAAAATGTTCGTCTGAGAATTCGTAATGTTCGCAATCGTCAAACTCTGAGCAGCCCCCGGAAGAACACCCGCACCCCGCAATACCTCAAGAGAAGCCCTGAATCCATGTTCCTTCTCTTTATCATCCTCATTACTGCAATACCTCTCAACTACATAATGCACATTCTCATAACTCTTTTCCAATGTCTCGGAAATCATCCGGTTCGTCACCCGGTCAATATACCTCCGAACCTCATCACGATTCAAAATTTCACTCACCCGAGACGGACTAATCCCAAACCGGTCCCCTATCTCACGATACGTAACACCCTCCACCGCCATCCGGGCAATAGACGCCTCCCGCACCTCCTCTCCCACAGACCGCCGCTTACCACGCTTCCCCATAAAAAAACCACCAAATACACAAACGCCGGATGAATTATACACCACCAACCAAAATAACTCAATAAAAAAAACTATAAACCCAAGTATAACCAAATCAAAAAAAATCCCATGCGTAACTAAATCAAAAAATCCCCATGTGTAATCAAGTTAAAAAAAACCATGTGTTTCTAAGTTAAAGAGAACCCATAGCGTGTTTTTAAGTTAAAGGGGACCCATAGCGCCAAAACGAAAAGAGTTCCCGCATATCCCCCTCCCCCCACCATGACCTACTGTACAGGCCCGCTGAGTCTATCAGGGTCCTGGTATCCGGGCCGGACACACCAAAAAAAAACACTTGACAAAACCAACCAACATGAGTATCATACTAATCATGATTACACGCGCTACGGGGGGTGTCCAGGTTGGGCAAATCCAACCCCCGGCGCGGCGCAGGCGCGCAGAAAGGAAGGACGGAATGAAGATCAAAGTTAACAACGACATCGTGGCAGAGGTGCGTCGATGATTAAAATCGGTGACAGATTCCGAACGAATTATGGATATGGAACGTACATCGTCACGCAGATCGAGCGCGGCTGTACCTGCCCGGAATACGTCCGCTCCCTGGACGGCGACGATTCACCATCGCCGCCGCACGTGCATATCGTCTGCCGGGAGAATCCGCCGCGCTTCGAAAGCCACAAGGATCGTGATTTCTACGTGAACGGCTACGACGAAGAGACCCTGCATTCGGTCTGGAGGGAAGGTAGGAAAACAGCCTCCTGATTTAACAGCGGGAGAATTTAACAGGAGGGAATGATGGACGTGATCATAGTTCGGTTGGATTTAGAGGTGCAAGTCAGTCTTCC
>ENA-UPXM01000684-UPXM01000684.1-activated-sludge-metagenome-genome-assembly--contig:-NODE-684-length-47802-cov-105.041699_pt1 | contig 47802 bp, 40 predicted proteins | sample MGYA00238178_ERZ772708 | MGnify/ENA primary metagenome ERZ772708 (study PRJEB29002, sample SAMN05720212) | activated sludge metagenome | isolation source: anaerobic digester from wastewater...
CGAGAAGTTGAGTTCCAGGACTTCTTTGATTCTTCTCGCACCCCAACCTGGGTGATCTTTGCGACATTTAATAATCTGCAGTTCTGTTTCTTTATCAATCTTGATTAAACAGTGTGTTTTTTTACGGGAAAGATCATTCAAACCATCCTCCTTATATTGTTGGTATCGCTTTACCCATTTACGCACTGTTTTAACCGTTGTCTGATAATGGCGAGCGCAGGGTTTAATTCCATATTTTAGCGCATCCTGAACCATCTGCAGACGATAAGTCTTGACATCCTGACTACCAATAATTTTTTTGTTTTCCATATATGTATTCATAACGGTTGCATATCCCGATATACTGTCGAGATGGCAACCATTTTTTTTAATATAGGTATTCATAACGGTTGCATTCCCTCTACCTGTCTCAATAACACCCATTTATATATTTTTTTATTTTTTTTTACTAGTTTTTGCTTAGTGCCATTTATACTCTCTGTTAGGGGAGTACTTATAACCTTTAGTAGCCAGAAGTTGTATAAGTGATAATATAGCTTTTAAATGGCCTTCAATAAATGAGACATTGTGAATAGTCATTAATGATCCTCCTACGCGTTAGGTTACTGAATTAGATATAGTCGTAAAATTTAATGCTCTTCTTACAAATCCTCTCAATTCTCCATCATTTACACTTAATGTCTGCCAATTTGGATTTGTGTCATGGTGAAATCTATCAGCATATTCCTTAATGTTTTCTAATTCATTAATTTGCTTCTCATTCAATATCTGTTCTTGTGTATTCATATTCTGTTTGCATAAATGAATAAAATTTCCTAACATCATCCCTGGTTTATAGTATTTAGGATAATTGACTCTCAAGAGTCCTTCGAGATATGGACGAATAGCAATTGCCACTTCTTTTTTGTTAACATTTTCTACATTCATGTAGGAATCTAACAAACTGAACAGCCTATCATGCTCCGTTAACGAATCACTATTCACGTCCCAATCATTAATTGTTGAGTTGGTTCCTTCTCTGACTATCTTTAATGATGCACAGTTAATACGATCTGTTCCATCCCAGACACTACACAAGAATGATTTACTGTGTGATAAGACAATCACTTGTTCGGCTTGACTGGATAACCTACTAATCTCTTGAGCAGTTGAAAGAGTTCTATGCTCATCAAGAGTTGAAACCGGGTCATCAATAATGATTATTTTATTACTAAGGTTGGGGTCATGACTAAGAGTGGCAAATAAAAAGGCTAGTGCCAAGGAATTACGATCTCCCGAGCTGAGAGTGTTATGAAATGCTTGTGAACCAGGCTCTGAGGTAATCGGTACTGGAATGTTATTTATTAACACTCTGTAATTGCATGTAGACCCGATACGAATATTGGTAGGAGATAAATTGCACAGTGTAAATCCAGCATTGAAGACTTGCAGATAGTGATTAACTGCTTCCTGAAATTTAGGGAATATGCTTTCTCGATAGTCTTGTAGTTCTTTTCTTGCTGTATCCCTCAAAATTTCAGTACTCTGCTTGTTAGCTATCTCCTTTAGGTAGTTCTCGCAGTATTGTGAGAAATCTGGAGAGTAACGAGATTTTATTGCCTTAAGCCTATTGATATTACTGTTTATTACTGAGATATCAGCGCATTTTGTTCTTTGTTGGATAGTCTTTAGCTCTTCATTTATCTGGGCAACCTGCCGATTATGTTTATCAATATTTTTACGACTAGCTTCGTATTTTGAGAACAGAACAAGTTCATCTTCGGTAAAAATAACTTTATCTAGGGGAGAAGATTTTTTGGTACTTAGTTTCTTATAAATCATATCTCGAAGGTTTTTCCAGCTTTGTATGACAGAATCGCTGTTGATTATAATATCAGGAATATCAGTAAACTTAGACCAATACTGACGATTTTCATTATAAGATCTTATCGCTCTCTCAAATGCAATAAGTTTGTCTTCACCACATTGATTGTTTAAAAACATAATTGATTCATTTATTCTGCCTATCAATTGTTTGTATTCTGCACTAAAGTAAACTCGATAATGTTGTATTATTATTGATCCTTTAAGTGGCTGAGAACAGAATGGGCAAATATAATCATCAGTTTCTTCAGGAATTGATTGAAGTAGATCTAATCCTTCTGAAATCCACTGCTCTGGATTGTGCGAGTATTTATTAAAATGATCCTCTACTAGTTTCATTGCCGTAGAATCTAAAGTATCTAATGATGATCCTAAAAGATCTGAATAAGCTGATTGGCTGAACTCAGGTATATGAATTGGAGTAAATAGATCAGCTTTGGAGATTTCAACAGAATTTTGGGCAGCTAACAAGTCTCTCTCTAAAGCCATGATCTTATTATCAATATTTTCTTCGATTTGTAAGCTACAAAAATCATCAATATTAAGTCCAAATCTGGCTTCTCTAGGTATCAAACTAGATAATCTTTGCAGCTCAATATTATGGGCTTCTATTTTCTCAATGTAATCGTATAATTGCCGGTTGAGCCTTACTCCTTGTTCGCCAATTATAAATTCATGCAGATTTTGTCTGTGACTTGCATCTACCATCAAACCAGAGCAAACATTATTGGCAACAAAGACATCATCATAAATCACAATTCCTTGTATAGATTTATTCCATGAGCCATTTTGAAATTGCACAGTTTGATTTCCTCCACATGTGAGTACTACATGGGGATTGGATTGACTACCTATACTTCGTCTTTCGTTAATATAAATAGGGTCCCCAGTCATAAGAGATCTTAGAATAGCGGATAAGGTTGTTTTACCTCTTCCATTTTCAGCATAAATTAAAGTTAATCTCTTTAAATCAATATTAGAAGCCCCTCTCATATTTACAAAGAGACCAATATTATTGATATAGTTGATTTTATTTATCATAAACGTCTTTTCTATTCTTTATAATCTTCTTGGGTTGTTGAGTCCCAAATGTTGGTGTAAATTCCAACTCATTGTTTCTCAGGTTCTTTGAGAGCATCTGTTATCCCTCGTTACTTACAATCTATGTATGGCCAAGCTTCTAATTACTTTATTTTCATATTGATAATCCCTGTCAAGTACTTTTTCAAAATAAGTTACTTTGCTGCGACGGGCTGCCTCAAATGGGATCGGCTTTTTTAGGTTTTTTCTGATTCTTTCCATTGGTTCCTAAAGATAAAGTTTCCCGCTTATCCAGTCCTCTGAATAGCCTTGCATGATCGCACCAAACAGCCGCAGACAACTCTTTCATCTGTGAAGATCCTGATGCATTTCTCTCTGCGCCTGAGCTCTTCATTTAAGCGCTCCAGTGAGTTTGTGCATTTGATTCTACTCCAATGTGCTACAGGAAAATCAAGATAGAACGATATCTCATGGTAAGTGCTATCAAGCCAATCTATAAGTTTGTCCTTACCTTTGGACTGAGCTACCCTAGTAAGCTCTGTCCACGCCAATTGAAAATATTCTTTCGTCCCGTAACCTACCAGATCATTTAGGAGTGGCAACAACCACAGAAGATCCGTCTTGGACTCCTTGCTCTGGTCATTGCGCATCCAGTGGACGATATCGCGTTGCTTTCGCTGAACAGGGAAACATTCCTCTATTGACTTTATCAAACCATCATGCTCATCGCTAATCCAGAGTTCCGACCTCTGTAGTCCACGATCCTTTAAACTCTGTAGAAAGTCCTTCCAGTTATAATAGCTTTCACGATTCCCCAAGTGAAGGCCGAGGACATCGCGATGACCATCTTCTCTGAGACCAATCGCTATTAACACCGCAGTAGAGTTAACGTTACCCTCTGTTCTGGTCTTGGTGTAAATCGCATCCAGCCAGATAATATAAGCATAACGATTATCAAGCAGCTGGTTCTTCCATATCTCCACTTCCTTATTTATCTGAGCTGCGCAACGGCTTACAAATCTGCGATCAATGTTTTCCAAGCCCAAATCCACAAATAACTTGTTCATCTTGCGGGTAGAAACTCCGGCAAAATAAGCATCACTGATAATGCTGATAATAGCTCTATCTACCCGCTGATATTGCTCCAAAATTGTCGGATAGAAACTTCCTTTTCTTAACTTAGGTATGCTTATGTTCACTGGACCTATACCTGTAACGAGTGGCTCCTTGCGCTCTCTGTAACCATTACGATAGTTAGTCCTCTTTGCAGTATCTTAATACTATTCTGGACTAAGTATCATACTAACTTCTTCTTCTACAACTCTTTGTATGTTTTTTTTCTACATTTTAAATAAGCCATTTTGAATTACACTGAATTAGCATGACTGATGCTACTCTTTTCTCTTTCTATCTTTTTGGTTGAGTCATAATCTTCTTCTTATTCTTTTATTTTAATTAAACCATCATAACAAAGAGTAGGTTCTGGCTCAACCTTGTTATTTATCTGGCTTACCCGATTTTACCATAACCTTTGAGACACTACTTCTGAAAATTCAAAAACCTTGACAGTTAAATTGAATTTATTACTGGTGTTTTTATTAAGGATTATAATGAAAACAACACATAAACTAATAATCGGAAGCAGCGAGCTAATGCCTGAACTGGCAGATAGCTCTATTCAGCTGATAGTTACATCTCCTCCCTATTTTAATGCACCTTTTGATTATGAAGGTTTCTATTACAACTATGATAAGTATTTGGAAGTAATGTCTACAGTTTCCAAAGAGATGTATAGAGTTTTGGATAAAGGCAGAATATTAATATTAAACATAGATGATATGTTAGTAAACGGAGTTAAGTATCCTATAACGGCCGATTTTACAAAAATTCTTCAAGGGGTTGGTTTTCTCTATAGAGATAGAATAATCTGGAAAAAACCGGATGGATATTTACGCATTAGCAGAAGAAGTGGCGTATTATTACAACACCCCTATCCGATGTATTTTTATCCTGACAACTTATTAGAAAGTTTATTGATATTCCAGAAAGGTGAATTTGATTATAAGTCAATTCCGGATACATTAAAACAGGAATCCAAAATAGATTTAGATGAATTCAAAAAGAATAAGTGGTATTCAAACTTATGGCATATCACTAATGTTCTGCCAAATGCTAAATATGAAAATGGAGTTGCTGCTTTTCCTGATGAGATTCCCAGAAGATTTATTAAGTTGTTTTCTTATAAAGGAGAGACGGTTTTAGACCCTTTTTTAGGTAGCGGAACAACTATGAAAGTGGCAATAGAGCTGCAGCGAAATAGTGTCGGGTATGAATTAAAACCGGAATTAGAAGAGAAAATTACAAAGAAATTAAAGTTGGACTGCACAGATATATTTATTGATTATGATGTGAATTTTGAGGTTATAAGGAGATTTTAGGATGTTAGATATTTATGCTGATATTAAAAATATATCTTATCAACCAACACTTTGTAAACCATTACCAAAGTATTCTGTTGATAAATTGAGTATTGCTCTTTTAAAATCCTGTTTTCAGCTTGAATTTTCTCCTTCAGTCAGTTTTGCAATCAGTAAATGGGTCTCCCCAAAAAGAACAAGAAGCTATCCCTATACCCGTGTGTATAATACATATTCCTTTGAAGGCAAAAGAGTAACATTGATACCAGTGATTAAAGACGAAGGACTGGATGGTGACCGCGATTTTATTCAATGGGATACTATATCTTTGATGAGCTTACTTCAAACATATATTATTTTTGTTTATTATATTGAAGCAGAAATAAATCCTAATTATAATAATAAAATTACCTCCCAACAAATTTCCGAAGAGTATTTAAAAATTAAACTACAAGAACTATCAGTATATAAAAGTGATGCTCTTCATTGGAATCTAAATCAAACAAAGAACATAGCAGAGATTTTGGAAAAAGCATTACAGAGTTATGAATTAATGTCATCTAATTTAGGGGTCATATTTCATAGCAATAAGAATGCTTATTCCAAAATAGAAAGAATTAAAGCAGATTACAATAATTTTCTTATAGATTCCAGAATCAATGCAAAAAAAGCTCAGTATAGAGAGAGTATGACCATTCAACCAAAAGAATCAATTGCTATTGGTCAGAAAGCAAAAATAACTATAGAAAATTATCTCAAGGGAAAATATTATTTAACAGTTGATGAGGCAATAATTAACGGGAATCAGATTCAATTAATTGAGGCAAAACACACAAATTCTGATAGATTACCAAGCTATGACGATGTTATAGATGGTATTGTAAAAATGATATTGTTTACTAATCTGGATTTAGTTGAAATAAAAGGGAAAAGGTACAGACCACAAGCAGTGTTGAAATTAACCAATAAAAACGGAATTAAAGAGAATAATCTATCTTCTTCGGATAATGAGTTTTTAATGAAGTTACGCAATGAAGCAAAAATTAATAAATTCAAAATTGTTTTAGGATAAAACCGTTGCTTTGATAATAATGGATATAGGTGATGAAATGACCTTAATATGCTATAAAAAGCTTTAATTCAAGGAGAACTGATGAAAAAAGAAGTAATTATTTGTATGGCAATACAATCTCTATTTTTGCTACTAACGCTTTCCGCTTGTATTCCTGTTAATTGCGATGACAATTGTGAAAAAGGTGTAAGAGTAAATGGAGTTACCTTAAAATACAAAAATTCAGCATCCCTATCCCAGAGTTATGAGGATAACAATCTGGAAATAAAAGGCGGAACTTTATCTATTGACCTGAAAGGACACTCAGAACCACAAGCTGACTTGCAAGTAGAATATTGTGAATATGAACCCGGGGATGCCACTATTATTTTGAAAAAGGGGAAAATATCCTGGGAAAGTAAATCAAATAAACCTGTTTCTTTAACAAGAATCAGTGGAAGCATTCCCGAAGCTCTAAACTTGAACATAGAAACAGGTACAGGTGAAACAAAATTAGATGCAATAAAAGGAAATCAATCCATCTCAGTAGATAAAGGAACAGGTAGAACTGAAATATCTAACAGCCAATTTAATCAGCTTACTATAAATAGCGGAACCGGTTATGTCACTCTTATTAATACCAGTATCAGTAAATGTTCCATAGATACAGGCACCGGCTCTGTTAACCTAAAAAATAGCGTGATAGAAGATGCTATGATAGAAACAGGAACAGGAGATATAATTATTGAAAAGAGTAAGATAAACAAGCAAAACTTCACAACAGGAACGGGAAAAGTGATAACCCACAACTGAGTTTATCTCTATCTTATTTTTTCTCTATAAAGGGTAGGTACACTACAATTAGGGTTGTGTCTCAAAGTTAGTAAAAATCGGAAAAGCCAAAGGAAGACCATAGGAAGAGCTAAATAACTTTCTTTGTTTTGCTGGTTTTGGTAAAAATTTCGGAAGAATGCATATCTATAGAGTTGCCATTTAGTTTTAACTTTTGTCTGAACTTATGCCTTGCAAGAAAAGGACAAAGTAATAGATATTCAGTAGCTCTACCCACCTCTTTGTAATCAAATAAAGTATCGGTTTAGCGAAATAAACCAAACGCAGAATGGAACTACCTTACTTGAGCAATCAGGCATTTTGCAACCCCATTTTTATCTTAAAAAAACCTTAATCGTTTTTTCTCTTTTCCATTGATTTTCCTTATAAGAAACTTCATCAGCTTATATTACTCATATAATATAAAGAATAGTAACACAGATTTAACCGCTTGTTCAGATATACACTGATTATATATAACTCCTACTAATACAGTGAGTTGCGTAATCAGCGAAATATGCGTGAAATAAGTCGTCGTCATTAGTCCTCACTGCCAAATGAGTTTGTGGGATGTGTAAAAGTTATTTAGGCAGTGACGACTCCTAACTTACTTCATCCTTCTCTTTTTCTCTTTTTCCTCTTTGTTAATATTCTCTCTTTTCCTCTTTATCTCTTTGTTAATATTCTCTATTTTCCTCTTTTCCTCTTTATCTCTTTGTTAATATTATCTTTTTTCCTCTTTATCTCTTTGTTAATATTGTCTTTTTTCCTCTTTATCTCTTTGTTTTCCACCTCTCCACTTCGCATTATATCCCGTTTGCTTTTTTTGCCCAATCCGATTATAATGTTATTAACAGGGAGGTGAAACAAATGACATTAGAAGATAGTTACCGGATGGTGATAGCGGAAGAGATCAGAGCACAAAAGATGTATCAGGCATTAGCAAAGAGTTTTGCCAAGCCCGAAACCAGCAATGTATTCAAGGAACTGGTCGTTTTAGAAAAAATGCACGAAGAAAAGGTGAGGTCTGCTTTTGCCAAAGAGTTTCCCGGGCAAACAATAACTCTACAGGAAGAACCGATTAAAGAAATGCAAGGTGTAAATTGGAATGATCCGCAGGAGGTCTTGGAATTTGCCATCACCAAAGAAGAAGAATCCGTTGAGCTCTATAAAAATATGGCAGAGCAGACCAGGGAACCGGAAATTAAGAAACAACTACTGCAATTTGCCAAAGAAGAAGAAGGTCACAAGTCAATTTTACTTTCGGAAATTCAGCGTTTGCAGGGTGCTTTACAGTGGTTTGATCCTTCCGAATTATCCGGATTGATGGAGGATTGAGCTTTTAGATAATGGCAAATAAAGATCAAAGCACTCTTTTTGATAGAGAAGAATTAAGCACTAAGACAGTTCCGCTGGCTGAAAAATTACGTCCTCAAACGCTGGAAGAGCTATTGGGTCAAACGAAGCTGATAGCTGAAAATTCGCCTTTAAGGCAGATGATTGAAAGTGGAGAGTATCATTCCTTTATTTTATGGGGTCCTCCGGGTAGTGGAAAAACAACCATCGCCAGGATTATAGAGAAAAACAGCGGTTACAATTTTATCCGTTTTTCAGCTGTTCTTGCCAGCATCAGTGATGTAAAAGCAGTGATGAAAGAAGCGGATTATCTGCATCGGACGCAAAACAAGCGCAGTATTTTGTTCATTGATGAAATTCACCGTTTTAATAAAAGTCAGCAGGATGCCTTTTTGCCCTATGTGGAAAGTGGAGCCATAATTTTAATCGGAGCAACAACGGAAAATCCATCTTTTGAAGTGATTCCGGCATTGCTTTCCCGGTGCACTGTTTTTGTGTTGGAGCCCTTGAATGAAAATGACCTGAAAATAATATTGAAGCGCGGTTTTGCAGAATTGAAATTGGAAGAGGATGAAGAAGTTATAAACTGGATGGCACAAAATGCCGGAGGTGATGCCAGAAGGGTTTTGAACGATTTGGAACTGGTTTTGCCTTATCTGCAAAATAAACCGCATCCGAAAACTGAGGAACTGGCAAAATTCCTGGCAAAAAAGACAATGTTCTACGATAAAAACCGCGAGGAACATTATAACCTGATTTCCGCATTACATAAATCACTAAGAGGTTCAGACCCGCAAGCGGGACTTTACTGGCTGGCAAGAATGTTGGAAGCAGGGGAAGACCCTCGTTATATTGTGCGTCGTTTGATTCGTTTTGCCAGCGAAGATGTGGGTTTGGCAGATCCGAATGCTTTGGTTCAGGCAATTGCAGTAAAGGAAGCGGTTCTTTTTATAGGAATGCCTGAAGCAAGCACTGCTTTAGCTCAATTGGTGGTTTATTTGGCTACTGCACCTAAAAGTAATGCCCTCTATACAGCTTATGAAGAAGCAGCGGAAGATGCCAGAAAAACAAGTCACTACGGTGTTCCTTTGCATATTAGAAATGCGCCCACGCAATTGATGAAAGACCTGAATTATGGTAAGGATTATCATTACGACCACGAATATGAATATAAGTATTATTACCAGAAGTATTTCCCCGAACAGATGCCGGAAAAGATATATTATAAACCGGGAACTTACGGTTTTGAAAAAGAAATTCAGAAACGGATTGACTGGTGGGCTAAACTAAAAAAGGAACAAAAATAAAGGGAGCAGCCAATGCAATATTAGATACTGACTCGAAGTCAACTTTATAATTCTTTGCCGCTGCTCCCAAAACTTGGTAACGCAATTTATAATATAAACCGAAACAAGAAAAAAGCAAGAAAAAAATGCAGAAATCGGAAAAAATATTTTTGGTGAGGGACTTATAGTGTGCCTAAGTATTTTATTGAGAGATGATTAAGGAAGCTTAATTTTTTTTGGGAACGGTCATAAGTCCTCCCTGCCAAATAAACTTGTGGAAAGGGTAAAAGTTATTTGGGCAGTGACGACTCCTGACATCTTTAAAACTCAACCTTTTGTGTAGCCCGAGGGTATATTTTTTCCTCATCCTTAATTATAACCCATCATCAACCCAACCTAAAGGATAGGTGGAGGATGAGTTGCAAGCAGGTAAGATTCTATCTTTTAACGGGATTAACTCCCATAATGCAGTTGAAGGAAAATGGGCTGACAATTTCCAATTTGCCAATCCATTTATTCTGAACTGTATTAGTTGGGTTTATGAATACGGATATGGTATAAAAGCATACTGAACGACCGCAGGCATTATTTTCCCGGTAAGTTCAATATTATTTGGAAATACCTCTTTGGGCGTTTTGGACAAACTGGATAAAGATTATCTGTTCAGGTGTAGGATTTGGTATTTGAAGTGCTTTTTCCAATGCCTGAGAAGTATTTAATCCACTACGATAAAAGAGATTATATATTTCCTTGATAGCGGCAATTGTCTCGCTGGCAAAGCCCTTTCTCATTAACCCAATGCTATTCAGTCCAACTGTCTTATAGGGATTTCCCTGTCCGCGAGAAAAAGGAACAATATCTTTGTTTGTTGCCGAAGCCCCACCCACAAAGGCATAAGCACCAATATGGACAAACTGGTGAATTGCCGTTAAACCGCCAACCGTAGCAAAATCACCAATATGAATATGTCCTCCGCACTGAACAACATTAGCAATAACGCAACCGGAACCGATTTGACTGTTGTGAGCAATATGCGCATATTCCATTAAAAGGTTGTTATCGCCAACAACGGTATCCTCCTCCATTTGATTACTGCAATTGATAGTAACAAATTCGCGAATGGTATTGTTACTGCCTACCCGCAAACGGGTTGGTTCACCTTTATATTTCAAATCCTGAGGTTCAGTTCCCAAAACAGCGTAGGGGAAAATTTTATTGCCGTCTCCTATAATTGTATCTCCCAAAATAGTAACATTGGCAATCAGGTTATTATTTGAACCCAATACAACATCTTTTCCGATATGACAATAGGGACCGATGTAACAGTTATCGCCAATAACAGCGCCTTCTTCTATAATTGCAGTAGGGTGAATAATAGTCATTTTTCTCTCTCCATAATCATAGCCAAAAAGTCACCTTCAGCAACTTTTTCTCCTTCCACGAATGTTTCTCCGTGCATTTTTGCCAAAGACCTTTTTAGGGAAATCACCTTCAGTTCATAACGCAGTGTATCTCCAGGTAAAACAGGTTTCCGAAATTTTACATTATCAATACTAGCAAAATAAGCAACATAATTTTGAGGATTATCCATTTGATTAAGTAACATTATTCCACCTGCCTGAGCCATTCCTTCAATAATGAGAACTCCTGGCATAATAGGATGACCAGGAAAATGACCCTGGAAAAAGGGTTCGTTGATAGTAACATTTTTAATGCCTACAAGTGACTCTCCTGGAATGAATTCAATAATTTTATCTACCAGCAAAAAAGGATAGCGATGTGGTAAAATCCGCAAAATGGCATTGATATCAAAGACCACATTTTGGGATTTGTCTTTTTGGTATATCTTTTGGAGCTGGTGCTTTTTCTGTATTTGTCGCAACTTTTTCACCAGTTCCACATTGGTTTTATGTCCACTACGCGCTGCCAGAATATGCCCTTTAATAGGAACTCCCAAAAGAGCTATATCGCCAATCAAATCAACAACTTTGTGCCGGACGAATTCGTTGTAATACCTTAAAGGATGGCTGTTCAATATACCTTCCTGAGAAACAGTAATCGGTTTATGATAACCAAAAATATCCTGCAAGTGCTTCAATTCTGCTTCGCTGATATTAGGTTCGGCAATAACTAAAGCATTTTCCAGAGAACCACCCTTTATTAAACCCATATTTTTCAGTTCCAGAATCTCGTTGATAAAACAAAAAGTACGGGCTCCTGCAAAATCCTTTTCATAATTATCCAAAGAAGGCAACCAGGTATATTGCGTTCCCAGATAGGGATGTTTGTAATCAATCATAAAGGTTATTTTCAGTTCATTGGAAGGCACAATTACGATATCCACATTATCTTCCGGAGCGGAAAAACTGATAGGCGAATCCAGCTCAAAATATTCCCTTTCACTATCCTGTTGCACAATTCCGCATTGCCGTAAAAGATTTAAGAAAACAACGGCAGAACCATCTGCCACAGGTGATTCAGGTCCGTTTATTTCAATGCAGATATTATCAATTCTCATTCCAGTAATGGCAGACAGAACATGTTCAATAGTGGCTACGGTAGCGCCATTAATGCCAATTGTTGTGCCCCGGGAAATATCTACAACATGATCAATATCTGCAGGAATTTTGGGTTTTCCGGGTAAATCGGTTCGGATAAAAACAATTCCTTCATCTGCTTTTGCGGGTTTGAATCTGATCGTACTAATTTCTCCAGAGTGCAATCCAATTCCTGTATAAGTTGATTCTCCGCCAATTGTTTGTTTGTATTCCATTATTTTTCTCCGTTCTCAGTTTCTTGTTTTTTTGCCTTCAAGTAAAAATGATACATTTCGGGTAAATTCTTTTGCACAGCCATAATCCGCTTTGTAAGGTTCGCTTCCAGAGCAGGATAGCCAAAATACCTTCCGTCATCGGGAATATTAGTGGAAACACCTGATTGAGCTCCAACCATAGCTCTGTTCCCTATTTGCAAGTGATCGGCAATTCCTACTTGACCTGCAAGATAAACATAATCACCTACAATAGTGCTTCCTGCCAAGCCAACTTGAGCACAAAGAATACTATGCTCTCCAATAATGCAATTATGACCAACCTGAACCAGGTTGTCTATTTTAGTGCCACTGCCGATTATAGTGCTGCCTAAAGTAGCTCTATCAATACAACTATTAGCTCCAATTTCCACACCATCGCCAATAACAACATTTCCTACCTGCGGAATTTTTTGCTGAATACCCTCAATTAGCATAAAACCAAAACCATCTGCGCCGATAATTACTCCGCTGTGAAGAATACAATTCCTGCCGATAACGCAATCATCATAAACGCAAACATTTGGATAGAGCTTGGTGCCCGCTCCTACAGAAACATTTTTTCCCAGAGAACATCCTTCGCTAATAATCACTCCCTTGCCTAAAATACAACCACTACCGATAACAACATTGTCTCCTATTGCCACTTCTCCTTCAAAACGAACATCTTCTGCCACAATTGCTGTTGACTGAATTGTATAAATAAAGTCCTTATTTTCCTGTTCCAGCCACCAGCTAATCAATCGCATTAGTGAATAATAGGGCTTTTGAACAAGTAGTAAAGCTCTTTCCGGAAGCTCGGAAATAAATTTCTCCGTAGTAATAATCAAGCCGGCAGAACTGGCTTTCACTTTTTCCAGAAATTTTTCCTGCTCCAAGAAAATAATTGTTTGTTCATCCGCTTCTTCCGGTTCACTAACTTTACAAAGGACAGATGGTATTTTGCCTTTCAGTTCTCCCTGGCAGATTTGAGTAAGGAGTTCACTATTTATAGGAATGTTAAAACGCTTCATAATTTATCCGGCTTAAATTCATCACCGAAACCCTCAGGTGGCTTAATTTCAGGAGGTTTTTGACCTTCCGGTTTGGGAGGTTCTGGTGTTGTTCCTTCAGTTGGTTTAATCGTATCTTTATTCAGCTCCAGTAAAATCTGATCAGTTAAATCCAAAGCGGGAAGAGCATAAAGGACACTGCCCATACTAACATCAAAAATCATTGTGTATTTTTCGTCTTCGGCAATTTTTTTAATGAGGTTATGGATTTTCAAGGTTAAAGGATCAATAAGTTCGCGATAACGCTGTTCCGCCTTTCCCCCATCACCAAAATATTCTTCCAGAAGGCGCCCTGCTTCCGCTTTTTTGGTATCAATCCTACTTTGAGCTTCTCTTTTAGCGGCATCGTTCATCGTTAGTTTGCGGATTTCAAAATCGCGCTCCATTTGTTTGATTTCTTCATCCAGCGATTTAATTTGATTTGTCCAGTTCTGTTTATCCAACGCAAATAACCTGGCTACTTCCGCTGCTTCGTTACTATCCAAGAGCAGACGGTCGGTATTTACAAAACCAAGCTTAACGGGTTGGGCATAAGCAAAAGCAAATAGTGCTAACAGAACGGATAGAGTTAAGATATATTTTTTCATTGTTTCTCCTCTTCTGAAAAAGGTATAAAGTTAATCCTGAAGTGGAAAGATCGGCTCCAGCATTTTAACTGCGCGAGCATCATCCACTCTTCTTACAGGAGTTGTTAAAGGAGCTTCCTTAACAAGTTCTGGATTTTCTTTGCACTCTGCAGCAATTTCTATCATTGCAGTGGCAAAGGCATCCAAACTTTCCAGGGATTCTGTTTCTGTTGGTTCCACCATCATTGCTTCCGGAATGATGAGCGGAAAATATATAGTAGGTGCATGGAACCCTTTATCTAAAAGGCGTTTGGCTATATCCAAAGTAGTAATTCCCGATTCCTTCTTTTGCCAGGTTCCATCCATCACAAATTCATGCATACAGGGTTCCTGATGTTCAATATGATAATATGGATTCAAGCGTTTCATAAGGTAATTGGCATTCAATATGGCATTTTCGGAAACCCTTTGTAAACCTTCCGCTCCTAACATTTTAATATAGATATAGGCACGGATTAATACAGCGAAATTACCATAAAAACTATGCACTTTGCCAATGGAGGTCTTTTCATTTGCAAAAGAAAGATGATAGCCCTTTTCGTCTTTAGTAATAACGGGAACAGGCAAAAAAGGCAGTAGATTTTCATTTACAGCTACAGGACCTGAACCGGGACCTCCCCCTCCATGGGGTGTGGCAAAGGTCTTATGCAAATTGAAGTGCATCAAATCAAAACCGATTTTCCCGGGCTGAACTATACCCAAAAGGGCATTTAAGTTAGCTCCATCCATATACATTAAGGCATCAACACTGTGAATAATATCAGCTATTTCTTCAATTTGGGTTTCAAAAAGTCCCAAGGTACTGGGATTGGTAATCATAATTCCCGCTGTATTTTCATTTACCAATTCACGCAATTTGGCAATGTCACAACGACCTTTTTCATTAGAGGCAAGTTCCACTGTTTTATAGCCCACCAAACTACAGGTGGCAGGATTAGTTCCATGCGCGCTATCAGGAATGATGATTGTGTCTTTATGCGTATTTCCTTTGGCTTTATGATAAGCAGAAACAATTTTGATACCGGTAAATTCACCTTGAGCTCCGGCAGAGGGTTGTAATGTAACACCTGCCATTCCGGCAATTTCAGCCAGGTCTTTTTGGAGTTCATACATCAGTTCCAAAGCGCCTTGCAGTGTTTCTTCCGGCTGATAAGGATGCAAAGAGGTAAAAGCTGAATCCCTAATTAAGGTTTCGTGAAGCTTGGGATTATACTTCATTGTGCAGCTGCCCAAAGGATATAAACCCTTCTCTATAAAATGATTTTTCTGGGAAAGAGTAATATAATGCCGCATCACATCCAGTTCGCTAACTTCGGGAAGACGAGCTTTTTTGGTTCTTAGCATTGTTTCCGGAAACATTGTTGCCACAGGAATATCTATTTCCCGCTTGGGTAAAGTTACCCCTTTTCTGCCGGCAGTGCTATGTTCAAAAATGGTTTTGCTCATTTTACAACCTCCCGCATTGCTTGGACGAAACTGTCAATTTCTGCCTTGGTCTTCTTTTCCGTTACGGCAATCATCAGTTCATCAGGTTTTCCGTAAGGAGCAAGGTCAATTCCGGCATAGAATTTCTTGGGTAATAGAGCTTTAATTATTTCTTCAGCTTTTTTCGGAGTTTTAAGCACAAATTCTTTGAAGAAATATGTCTTTGGATAGGCAAGAGCCAAGCCGGGGATTTTACAGAGCTCGTTTGCCGTATAATGTGCTTTTTGAGCGGATTGAGTGGCTATTTCAACAAGACCTTCTTTCCCCAATAAACATAAATAAACAACCGCTGCCAAAGTGCAAAGCGATTCATTGGAACAGATATTGGAAGTGGCTTTTGCCCGACGGATATGTTGCTCTCTTGCCTGCAGAGTTAAAACATAAGCTTTTTTACCATCCTTATCTATGGTTCCGCCAACAATTCTGCCAGGCATTAAACGAGCCATATCCAGTTTAGTAGCAAAAAAACCAAAGAGCGGACCCCCAAAAAACATATTATTGCCAAGCGCCTGACCTTCTCCAACTGCAATATCTGCATTATATTCTGCAGGTGGCATAAAGATAGCTAAAGAAACAGGATCAACACAAGCAATAAGTAAACATTTAGGGTTTTTATGCACGATACTTTCAATTGCCTTGGCATCCTCTATGTTGCCATAAAAATTAGGGGTCTGAATAACTACACTGCCAATTGTATCATTTAGCATACTTTCTAAGGCAGATAAATCCGTTACTCCATCTTTTTCGGGAGCAAATAAAAGTTCAATTCCATTACCTTCAGTGTATGCTTTAATTACTTGAATATAATTCGGATTTAAGGTTGCAGGCAAAATGGCTTTGGTTAAATGATTTTTACGCACAGCCATTAAAATTGCTTCCGCTATTGAACTTGCGCCATCATACATTCCAGCATTGGCAATTTCCATCCCTGTAAGTTCACAAATCAAGGTCTGATATTCAAATATATACTGAAGTGTGCCCTGGCTAACTTCTGCCTGATAAGGAGTGTATGCAGTAAGAAATTCGGGACGGGAAACAATTGTCTCTATTGCAGAAGGGATAAAATGATCGTAAATTCCACCGCCTAAAAAGGAATTTACCTTTTCGCAGGAAATATTTTTGCTCTTTTTAGCTTGGATATTTTTATTTATTTCCAGTTCTGAAAGGGGCTCAGATAGGGCAAGCGGTTTTTTCATTCTTAATTTTTCGGGAATTGCTGTAAGCAAATCCTCAAATTTGTTTACGCCGATTGTCTTCAGGATTTTTTGCCTATCTCTTTCAGTATTAGATATATAGGGCATTATTGCTCCTTATGTTAATTACATTTCTTTCTATTCTTTACTTGAAAATTAAAAGCGTTGAATATGTCAATTGCTTTTTAGAATGCTATTATATCAGCAACGCAGAGAGCAAAGGGCAGAGAGCATCTAATCCTTCTCAACCCTCTAAACCTTCTCAACCCTCTCAACCTTCTCAACCCTCTAAACCCTCTTTAATTTTAAATTCTTCATTTTACATTCCCTTCAGTTTCAGCAGTTTTGTTGTAACAATCTTTCCGTTTGTTTCCAGACGGCAAAAGTATAATCCGCTACTTACTTTATTTCCTGAAGAATCCTTTCCGTTCCATTCCAGTTCATAATATCCGGATTTTTTATTTTCTGCCTGCAGAGTTGTAACTTTCTGACCTTTAATATTGTAAATGGATAGATTTACTTTACCGCTTGCGGGCAGGGAATATTTGATTTTATTGGTTTCGGTAAAGGGATTGGGGTAGCTGGAAAGAGATAAATTTACAGCAGGCATAAAAGGATCATCGGAAGCAACATTAGGTTTTTGTAAAAGCAATTCTATTCCTGCAGAGCCAACAACGCCTCTACCTAAAGCATCAGTCCATATTCTATTGGGCTCAGTAATCCAGCTGTTACCACAGGAGGCATTTTGGTCAAAACAGATATTTTGATATTCAAAAAGGTCTAATATTACGACAATCTGACCTGAAATGCTTGTTGTATCAGATATTGTGTATATAAAGTTGGGATCATAACCAGGATTAAAAATATAACCGATGCTCAATAAAACCTGTTCCGTAATTGCCCCATTGGCAAAACGATTTATTTGAGCAACAACAAGTCCCGGAATATCAGGTTCACCCCAGGGATCAGGAGTTATCTTAAAACGAAGACCTTTTACAAGGTATTCCTGAGTTCCCAAATCCATATTTACGGCAACTTTTATTGGAATAGCACCCCGGGAGTATTCTGTCCAAAGCGGTTCAGGAGAAATCCAGGAAAACCAATTTTGCAAGTTAGGATCAATTATTCGGTAATAAACATTCAGGTTTGTAGTTAATCCCGAAGAGGATATAGCGGTTATTCCTATATTATGAACTCCTGCAGTTAAAAGGTTACCGTTAATTTCCCCGGAAAAAAGTTCGCTATTTGCCGTATAAACTAAAACACCATCAAGCGTATATTCCACTCTTAACAAAGCGTTTGCGGGATCAGTTATCTGGGGATTTAGCTGAATTGTTTCTGCAGGTAAAATAGAACCACTGGTAGGAGATATAGAACTAATTACGGGAGCCATTGATTCAGTTGGTGAAGCCAGTGTAAAACTAATGGTTTCTCCTGTAGAAGTGATATTTTTGAGATTAATTGGAAAAGTGTTTCCATTATTTAAAAAGGGCTGAGGATTGGTATAAACATTAAAGGCAATTCTATAATTATCAGCACTGAAAGGGGCTTCAGCAACCAGTCCATTATGGGTTAAAGTTCCATTGGGTCTATAAACATAAATTCCCTCAGGGGGTCCATCAGCATTGCCTTCAAACCTTTGATCAATTCTATAAATCAATAGTCCCGAGCCGGGTAATTTCTCTTCAAAAACATCACTCCCCTTTTTCCGGTATTCAAACACAAGAAATTCATAATTGGAGCCGGGAATAGGATACATATACACATTATTGGTTGGAGATGTAACAGGATTTAAGGTATAGGTATTACCAATTTGAGCAAGCGGAAGAGAACTAATCCATTGACCATAAAAATATTTCATAAAAATACACATATGACCTTCCCCACTTTCCATTATATCCCAACAACCAACCGGTGTTAAGCCATCATATTCATAATGATAAAGGTCTGGAGCGCCAACACTATGAAACATTTCATGACAAAGAGTAGTTACATCGTTTTGGTCTTCCGGCTGAAATGTATAATCCTGAATCCGTTTATTGCGTATAGAAACATTATGGCTAAACAAAACCCAGCGGTGTGCCCATAAAAGATCAGACCAGGCAGAATGAGGTCCCCGAATAATAAAACAGACATTATCCACGTGTCCATCATTATCAGCATCAATATTTAAAGAGGCAGGAACTTCAGAGGCAACAGCATAAACGGCATTCATAAGTAAGCTGTGTTCTCTATCCGTTCTTGCATCAAAATCAATATAACCGTTAGGATTGGTAACTGCATTATAGGGAAGATAATAACTACGGGGATGGGTATCCTGATAAGAAAGATTAATTATATCCGCACAGGCAGGATAGTGATAAGTCATAAATTGCAGTTGATTGTAACTAACTTTCTGAAAATAGCTCCGTAAGCTGACTGCATTATCTCCAACTTCATTAAAACGGGCATTATAAACAGAGCGGGGAATTTCAAATTCGGTTTGATCACTGAAGCGGATATAGATGCATAAATTGTTTACATTCCCGATATTAGGACCGCGTTCATTTCTTCTTTTTTGCGCATTCATAAAATCAATTTTTCTCTGCCTTGCTTCCCTGGAAATATTGATATGGGGAATTAAACCATAAGCAGAAGGGTCAATTGTGCCATAACGATAGGCAGAAGGAACAGGTTCACCTTTTTCCAAAATCGCATAATAGTAATAGCCGTCAACAGCACTTTGGATAATCGTGTAGCCGTTGGCATCGTGTAAACGGTTGGCATATTCATCACCACTGGCAAAAAGGTTTAAAACGGAACCATCAGGTTGACTTACAGAAGAAGGAATATTCCAAAAAGGAGCCCCGAAACTTAAAAGGGGAAATATACTTACCAAGATACACAAATATTTTTTCATTTTTATCTCCTTATCTATAAATAAAGCAATTATTATACCTATTGAAGGATAAAGTCAAGAGTTCAAGAGGTCTATGGGTCTTGAGGTCGGGAAGTCATTAAGTTAAAAGGGTATGAAGTCCAGGAGTAAATAAGTAGAGAAGTTTATAGAAAAAGAAGTAGCAGGGATGTTATTTTTTCCGGAACTGGGCAATTTTAATTCCGTCTTTATTTGGTCATTATCTTATTTTATGGATGAAAAGTCCTTTGTTAATTCTGTGAAAGCAGGAATCCATATAGTGCCATTAAACATTTATGCATTTTCAAACAGAAATTTATAATAGTTTTCAGTTGCTTTCTTGAAGGTGTAAAAACTATGTAACAATTAAGTAACAATTCCGTAACGAGACAACGGAAGTGTTACGGAAGTGTTACAGAAGTGTTAGGGAAGTGTTACGGAGTCAAGTAGGAAGGCATTAAAATATAAGAAGTTATACATCTAATTTTAACCCAAATAATGCAGTTGAGGAAAAAGGGGTTGGCAACTTCCGATTTGGCATAATTTTCCGAGGGGCTTACGCACCCATCTACATTTTTGTGTCGCCCTTCCGGATTTGATGAAATCTCAACCTTCTAAACCTTCTCAACCCTCTCAACCTTTTTTCCCGAGGGGCTTACGCACCCATCGCTATAGAAGTTTCGCTCTTCGGGCTTTTTGGAATCTCAACTTTCTCAACTCTCTAAACCCTCCCAACCTTCTAAACCTTCTCAACCCTCTCAACTTTCTCAACCTTCTCAACTCTTTTTTGCGCTTGGTTAACAAGGATGCCAACCTTCCGAAAAATAAAGCTCTTTCGGCTATAAAAAAGGCGGAGGAACAATATCCTCCGCATACAATATTTTTTTTTATTTTCTTAACTTAACGTAGTCCCTGGGACATTGCCTCTCCCAAGTCAAAGATTGGCAGATAGATAACTACGATAATACTTCCTACGATAACAGCCATAAAAATGATTAAAAGTGGTTCTATTAGCGAAGTTAAGCGGTCTATAACGGAATCCACAAGTTTTTCATAGAACTCTGCAGCTTTGGATAATAATTTATCCATATCTCCTGTTTCTTCCCCGGTAGCAATCATTTGCAATAAAGTAGGAGGAAACATTCCTGTTCTGCGAAAAGCATTAGCTACGCCATAACCCTCTTTCACCATCACTCTGGCTTTACGAACTGCACTTTCAATAACGGCATTCTGAACAACATTTTCGGTTAGTTCCATCGTATCCATAATAGGAACTCCGGCAGCCATCAGAATACTGAAAGTTCGGGAAAATTTACTCATAATGGAATTAGAAATAACTTTCCCGATTACTGGAATTTTCAGTTTTATGGAATCAAAAACATAGCGTCCCTTATCGGTAAGATTTATCAGGAAAAAGGTAAAGATTACCAGCAGCACAATAACTATAAACATAAATACATTATTGGTTATAAAATGGCTGATATTTATAGCTAATGTAGTTGGAGCCGGAAGATCGGCATGGAAATTGGCATACACATCGGCAAACATTGGAATAATGTAATAGAACATTCCCCAAACCACAAAGAAGAGGAAAATAACAATGAAAATTGGATAAGCTAAAGCACTGTAAACCTTACGCCTGGTATCTTCCATCTTTTCCAAATAGTCCGCTAATTCATCCAAAACCGTATGCAGGGTTCCGGAAACTTCTCCTGCAGTAACTAAAGCTATATATAGCGGATTAAACACTCCCGGGTGTTGTTGCATTGCTTCAGAAAGAGAATATCCTTTACGGATATCATCCGAGAGTTTACGCAGGACTTTGGCAAATTTTTTGCTTTTCTCTTCCTTTTCCAGGTCTGATATAGCTTTTTCAATAGTAAGACCTGCTGAAAACATAGTAGAAAGCTGACGCGTAAAAAAGACGAGGGATTTTAGGCTTACGCCGGTTCTGAATTTATAGATAGCCAGCATAACTTTGTCAAAGAGAGAAAGTTTTCCTTTAAAAGCACCTTCCGCTGCAGCTTTCACGCTGATAATAGTGTTTCCTTCTTTGGCAAGTTTGTCTACAGCCATATCAAGGGTTTCAGCTTTGATCATACCCTCAATTCTGGCTCCCTTGGCATCCTTAATTATATAGGCAAAATTGGGCATAGCGATTTACCTTCCTCAAATTTATTATTCAACTACAGTCATCTTGATGACTTCCTTGATTGTGGTTATTCCCTTTTTCATTTTAGTGATAGCAGCATCGTGAAGAGTCCGCATACCATTTCTTAATGCTGCTTCCCGAATAAGGTCTTGATTTCCGCCTTCATAAATAATCCTGCGGATTTCAGGATTTATGGTCAGCAATTCAAAGATACCTTCTCTTCCCGAATAACCGGTATTATCACAATGAACACATCCCGCTCCAATCTTAAAATTGATTTTACTTGCTTCTTCAGGCGTTAAACCGGCATCCTGAATTTCCTGCTCCGTAGGGATATAATCCCTGATACAATATTTACAAATTTTACGCACTAACCGTTGTGCCATCACCAGTGACAAGGAAGAACCAACAAGATAGGGTTTAATGCCAATATCTATCATACGGGTAATAGTTGCAGGTGCATCATTGGCATGCAAAGTAGTAAAAACCAGATGACCGGTTAATGAAAATTTAATAGCAATATCAGCTGTTTCTTCATCACGAATTTCTCCAATGAGAACAATATCGGGGTCTTGACGCAAAACTGAACGCAAAGCAGAACCGAAGGTGAGACCTATCTGCTCTTTGGTTTCAATTTGCGTAACTCCTTCCAGACGGTATTCAACGGGGTCTTCCACAGTTATAATATTAGATTCTATGTTTTCTATTTCTTTTAGTGCCGCGTGAAGAGTAGTGGATTTTCCGCTTCCTGTAGGTCCTGAAACAATAATAATGCCATAGGGACGACGGATAATTTTTTTAAAGATTTCCATATCGTCTTCTTCAAATCCCAATGTGGTAAGTTTGAATCCAAATTCTCCCTTATCTAAAAGACGCATTACTACTTTTTCACCTAAAACAGTAGGAGTAATGGAAACACGAACATCTACACTTTTCATCGCGGTTTTTAGGGAAATATGACCATCTTGAGGCAAACGGCGTTCGGCAATATTCAATTTACTCATAACCTTAACCAGGGAAATCAAACTGGCATGCATTCCTATCGGAGGCGTCATAACTTCGCGCAAGGCACCATCTACCCGATAACGAATCCGTGATATTTTCGTTAAAGGTTCAATATGAATATCAGTAGCTCCGGCTTTAATTGCCTCATTGATGATAAGATTGATCATCTTAACTACTGGTGCATTAACATCTTCCGTAGCAGCAGCAATAGTGATTTCGTTCTCGTCTTCATCCACTGCTACAAATTCAAAACCGCCTACGGCATCTTCTACCTCAGTTGTTGTCCGAATACTTTTATAATACTTTTCTATGGCATCCTGTAAAGAAGAATTGCCAATTAAAACCGGCTTGATATTTTTGCCCAATATTTTTTCCAAGCTGTCCGAAACAATCAGGTTTTCCGGATCTGTCATTGCTACTACTACTCCATCGCCCTCTTCGCGTAAAGCTAAAACTTTATTTTCTTTGGCGTAGGGCTCCGGAATTGAACTTACAATATTTATATCCAGGTCCATTAATTCTTTATCTTGAACAACATCATAGCCAAGTTGTTTATGTAATGCTTCAAGAAGTTCATTTTCTGTTAGATAACCCAGCTTGATAAGTGTCTCACCTAATTTCAAGCCGAAATTTCCCTGCTTGAGCAATGCATCTTTCACTTGTTCTTCTGTGACATATCCCTCGTGTACCAGGATATCTCCCAGACGGGCAAATTGTGGATTATAAACCATTATTTTTCCTTATAACAAAATTATTCAGTTTATTCTCAATTCGCGGGTTGTTTTTTTCAGAACTAAAGTTCCGAATATTCCAACCCGCAAATCGGGAAAATTATTATGTATTCTTTACCAGGGTGCAGTACCCGGGAATTTGATCAGAGTGACAACAGTTTCACGATTGAGCAAAGCTTCTACTAATGTTGCTCTTACCCTCATTGGAACAGGTTGGGGAATTTCTTCCACTGGTGGAGGAGCTTCTACAGGACTAAAGGCAATTCTGGCAATGGCATATCCATTTTGGTTGGTTAACAATCGCCAATATTCGTTAGGGAGAGAAGCAGGATCATAGATAGCATTAGAACTGTAAATAAAATGACCGCCATCCAACGCCAGGAACATTACCTTGGCATTGCTTATCTGACAACCTTGTGCATCCGTAAGATAAAAGTAGATATCCGAAAATTCATAGTTTGTTTGGTTCAAATCAAACATCAATACTAGCGGTTGTGCTTCTATATATGCTTCAGGACCATTTAAGGGTAAAATACAAGGTGTGTCACCAAAAATAGGAACACCATAAGGATCATCGCCACAATTGGCACGAATAGTTATTGTGTGATATGTTAAAGTTCCATCGTAGGTTACATAAGTGTAGGCAACACCGGCAGTAGAATCACCTTCAGCATTCTGGTTACCAACGCGCGCCGACGCTTCTATTTCACAATTTGCATTGTCCACAATTGAGAACCATACAGTTGTTCCCCAATCAACAGGGTTATTATATATATCTTTAACTATGGCACCACATTGGACACGCCATAATCCACCCCCTAATTCCTGTCCGGAATCAAATCCGCTAACGAAGGAAATAATTCCACCTGGAACCGGAGGTCCTGAATGAATTACAATATTCGTTTTCAAGGCATAAATATAACGATTTCCATTTTCACTTACCCAGGAGACCTTAATTTTTACAATACCGGATTCTGTTCCGCTATTTACTGAAACCTGGGCTTCACCTCCATTGGAGATAACCTCCACAGAATCCTGCTGAGGATAACCATTAATATTGGCACCGGCAGGCGCATTTATATTGGCTATTCTAAAGTAAACTTTTTGAGGAGCATCAATCAGATTCCCATTTATATCTCTTAATTTTACCCGTAATATTGCCGATTCCAAACCACCCGTATTTGCTACATTCAAGTTAAGCTGACTGGATTGAGTAAAATCCAACGAGTATAATTCACTGGAATTTATCATAAAAATGGTAACTGCCCTTAAAGTATCATTATTGGCAGTTGCTTGAATGGAGGCAGCCCCGGCAGATAATCCCGGTGTAAACCTAACAGAAGCAATTCCATCAAGTTGAGTATTTTGCGTAACTGTCTGCGTAGTATTCAAAAAAGAACCTATATCTGTGGAAAATTTAACCGGTTGATAGGGACAAGCATTATGGTAAATATCTGTTAATTTCGCTTGAACAAAAATCCAGTTAGGACTGTTAACAGAACTTGTATCTGTTTCTACAAGTTCATTATCCACCTGTACATAAGTTTTTAATCTTATATTGGCAGGATTTCCTGGTTCAATTACTATTTCCTTAGTATCGGAAACACCTCCAACTGTTGCTGTAATCATTGCTGGTTCTTCCCCCGGCATAGTTGTGGCACGAGTTCCGGAATTGTATTTTACCGTAGCTCGTCCATTATATGTTCCTGCTATCGTAGTTGTGCCTATTTCACTCCCGCCACTATCTACAAAGTAACCCCTTTCGTTACATCTGAAAGTTACTAATGTATTATTGGGAACCTCTTGCCCTTCTGCATTCGTAGTAATTGCAGTTACAGTTATCACCTGCATAATAGACATTGTATAGGGTGGAGCAAGATCCTTAAGTTTCAGTTCAACATTTTCAACCGGAGGAATTTCTTTGATTTCCACAGTTATTGCAGTGGAATCCTGCCAGATTAAAGTATCACCACTGGCATCATAATTGCGAACTATGGCTGAAATAGTAGCGATACCAATATCTCCATCATCATAGAAAGTAGTTTTAGCTACACCGCTGCTATCGGTAGGAACATCAGAAATAATCCTGCCCAGATTGGTTTTAAATTTTACCATCTGATTAGGAACTCCAAAACCCTCACCATCTTTTATTTCCGCAGAAACAATAGAGTAAGTGATGTTGTAATCGGCATAAATTCTATCCGGATTAGCTGTCATTCTGGTTATATACCTTTCCTGTGATGCGGACGGAGGTAAGGGAACCGGAGCTAAAATTGGTGGAGGATTTCGTTTATCACAACTTGCACTGAAACTGACCAGGATGATCAGCAGGAGTGTAAGAATTGACATTAAGGAGCTATACTTTTTCATTTTACTCCTCCTCTTCTTCTTCATATTGAATTAGAGTTCGGGTTAAACGCTTATCCAATTTTGGTGTTGGAGCGGTTTCCTGCATAGAAACAAGCCGAGGAGTTATTTCTATGATCAAATCGGTGTTTTCTACCATTTCATATCTATGCTGGAATATTTTGCCAATTAAAGGCAAATCGCCCAACAAAGGAATTTTGTTAATCTTTTGCGTAATATTGGAATTTAGCAATCCACCAACAATTATTTTATGCTCGTTAGGAACAGTTACTGCCGAAGAAACTCTGCGGACTTTAGTGCGGGGTATATACCCTCCAACCAGTTCTGTAACTGAACTTACTTCTGGATTGATGTTCATTGTAATATTACCGTCTTTATTTACTTTAGGTGTAACATTGAGAATGATACCTGTTTCAGAACGTTCTACCTGCAGCTGATTTTCCTTATCTGTAACGACGAAGGGAACTACTTCTCCAATATGCATAGTGGCAAGTTCTCCATTTAAAGCTGTAACCCTTGTATCAGTAAGCAATTGAGCAGCATTATTTTCCAGCAACCAGTCAATAGTAACATCAAAAGCAGTTAGCTGACGGCTGAAATGTCCAATATCATTAAAACCGTTTATACGCTGAAAATATTGTTCATCAGGAATAACTCCAAAATCAGTAGGATCACCATGTGGTAGATAACCTGTGGCGTCAGCATAATTATATGGCAAGCCGGTTCCATATTGGTTTACAGGATCTTCTGCCAGAATTGTAGTTAAATGATTTAGTTTACTCCAGTCAACTCCAATTTGTTTTGCTTCATTAAGGTGAACTTCAATTAACCGGACTCTTATTTCTATCTGTTGTTGTTGTATGTCAATTGATTTAACCAATTTTTCTATTTCTTTGAAGGTCTCCGGATTGCCATAAACCATTAAGGCATTTTGTCCTTCCAAGGGGGTAATCTTCCCGCTTGTATTTTGAAGGGCATCGCTAACTTTCTTGGCATCCAGATTGTTTAGAAAAATGATGTCACTGCGTTCACCGATTTCTTCCATAATATTCTGTTTTTGGCCCACAAGGAAAGTGTTGGAGCCAATTACCCGATAAGATAAACCAGCAGAGCTTGCAACCAGAGAGACGGCTGTTTCAATAGGTACATCTTTAATATTGATAGTAACCCTCTTTTCTTCTTTCTCTGCGGTTCCTGCTTGATCAATAGCCAAAACAATATTGGTGTTGCTCAATCTGGAAAGAGCTTTAAACACCGAGGAAAGAGTTGCATCATCTGCGTTAAAAGTCACTTTTGTATCCAGGATAGGGTCTCTTCTTTGCTGAGCACTAAGTGTGATACAAGCCAAAAAAGATAGCACGAGGACAAGTGCAATATGACTTTTGAATTTTCTAATGTGTTTCATATTTACTCCCAGTATCATTATATTTAATTACCAATTCCCGCTGGTGCCACTACCATAAGTCGTTTCTTCAATTGGTCTGGCAGGTCGGGGAGCGAGTTCTGTAGTAGTAATTGTTCCATTATAACTATAGCGGATACTATTATCTTGGATATCTAAAATATGGCGTCCTTTCACGGTATCTCCTATGTGTGCTTCAAGAAGCTCACCTTGATATTCAATATAAGCTATTTTATTGCCATATTCATCACGAGCCGTAGCGGCTAAACGGAAAGTGTTTTTCAACATTTCCTGGTATTCTTTCTCTCTATCCACTTTGTCCTTGATGATGTTTCCTTGACGCAAGGGGTCTTTAGACGAATTGAATACAAACATTTTACGGTCTTGGATAGAATTTTCTATGGACTTAATTTTGGTTAAAAGAGTATCCGAAACAGATTCTTTTGTATGAACCGATTTTTCCGGAATTTTGCTCCAAGTATTGTATAAACTTACAAGACGAACAGCCATAGCAAAAAGCGAGAGAACGATTAGGGCTATTGCCAGGTCTTTTATAAATTTCTGTTGCATCTTATGCCTCCCGTTTTACCTTGAATACAGAGAGTTCTAAGGTAACCCTATAACGATTTGGAGCATTGGGAGCAGTAACCTCTTTATCGGAAACTGCAAGCGGGCTGATATCCAATGCTTGAATTTTGATAATATTATCCATAGATTCCAAATCGGATATAAACTGCCCGATTTGCACATAAGTAGCTTCCAGTTCCAGATTATATGTTGTTTCTACCAAACCTGGAAGTGAGAATTTATTGCTGTCGGAAAGTTTATTAATAGTAATAGTTCGCTGGTCAGCCAAACGGCCAATGGTGGTCTTAAAAGCATTAATTTCATCAAAGCTAAAACTGGCTTCCCTGGTTAAACTATTATCTATAATACGGGAAAACTGGCTTAATTGCTGGTCCATAATCCGTGCACTGTTTAGTTTTTCCTGAGCAGTTTTTATTTTTCTATCCAGTTCTTTAATCTTATGTTGTTTTGCAGTAACACTGTTTATGGTAAACATAAAGAACAGTATTGTAATCAGCAAGATGCACAGAATGAATATCAGGTATCTTTCTCTCATCGTATTCCTCCCCCAGATGCTTCTTTGCTATAACATTCAATTACAAATTCCAGAATAGCAGTATCTTTAATAATCTGTCGGGTTATAAAGCCCGATTTGATTCTGGGAAAATCATTACTGATTTCTTCATTGGCTTTTAACCGATCAATAAAACTCTGAATTAAATCTAATTCTTTTACATTTTTATCAACTTCGGTAATGCCGTTAAGAGTAAGGACACCATTATTGTAGGTGAATTTTCTCACCGCCAGCTTTTCATTTATCTCATTACTTAAGGCAACCATTTTTTTAGCCCAGAAGATACGATTATTAAATGTTTCCGCAAGCTTATCAAGGTCTTTACTGGAAAGATAGTCCTCACTTGTTTCATAGCTTGCCAATTCTTTCTGCAATTCATTCAGGTATCTCTGTCGGTTTTCAACTCTTGTATTAATCATCCCATTGATGTAAATCCATGCCGCAATAAGAATAACGAGCCCAACAGCAAAGATTATTACAGCATTAATAAATTGCTTTTTTTCGCGTTCGGCTTGCAAACGCATTTCACCATATTTATTCAGGTTGATTTTAAAATAAAATGTAGTTTCCATCAGAAAAATCCTCCCTTATTCCAACCGCATAGCCAGCCCTATTGCCAAAGCAAGTTGGGGGTCTTTTTTGTCCTGGAATTTTTCCGGCATTTCCACATTGATAAAGGGCATAAAAATCTCCGTCGGAATTGCTACTTTTTCTTCTATGAATTCTTTTAAACCCTTAAGTTTAGCAGTTCCACCCATTAAATAGATTTTGCGGAAATCACTGTTACCTGCTTCTTTAACATAGAAGCGCAAGGAACGACGAACTTCATCCACAATGGAATCCTCGGTAGGTTTCTCGGTAATATCAAGCATACTAACTGTTTGAACATTTTCTACGGCAGGATTATCCCCCAAACCAAATTCCAGTTTATGGTGTTCAGCTTCAGCCCATTCCAGCTGTCTCTTACGCATAATATCCCGCGTAAAATTATAACCGCCGTAAGGAATATCACGAGCAAATAATTTGGCTCCTGGTCCCCAGATAATCATATTTGTTCTATGCGCACCAAGATTTAACAAAATATAAACTCCATCTTCCACAAAAGTATTCAGAATAAAGCTGTTTACAACAGCCAGAGAATCTATATCTACAATATTGGGTGCTAAACCCGCGGTCATTAAAACATTGGTATGTTCATTCAATACATCTTTGGAAGTAGCAGCCAGCAGGATATTCATATTGTTGGTTTTTTCTTCCAAACTAATGACCTGATAATCCAGAATCATATCTGTCCCGCTAATAGGAATGTGTTTCTTAGCTTCAAAAAACAGAGCCGATTCCAGTTCCTCATCGGGGAGAAAGATGGTTTTGATTTGTTTAATACTCGTGTTATCACCTCCGATGGAAGTAACCAAATGCTGAATTCGTTTAGGATTAATTTTTAGTGTGTTCAGCATTTCACAGAGAACGGGTCCATAACGCTCCGGAAGTAAATCACTGGGAATATATTCAGTTCCGGTAGCAACCGTGGGGCTAATTTCATAGTTCAGCAGTTTAAATCCTTCATGCAATTTCTTCAGGTGAACAATTTTAATGCTGTGAGTTCCAATGTCAATTCCCACGGTTTCTTTGAATCGAGGTTGTTTTTTTTTCTTCATTCTTCCTCTTTATCTTTCATTATTTATTACTTTATTTGTTTCTATATTAAGTTCTTAGGCGGTTTCTTCAAATACCAGCTTCCCTGTTCCAAGGGTAACCGTTCTCCCTGCTTTTTGAAATAGGGCCAAAAAGGTGGTTTAACTCTATACATTCGGGAATCATAGTTATAGTTCTTTTTATAACCAATTTGCCCTCCTCCTGCTCCAGGATAGTGACGACACTGCAAAGTTACATTCACAGTGGGATTTTGGAACAGCTGAACAACGGTTGCCGTAGTGGAACAAGGCCCACCGCACATATCTATAGAAGGTTTCCAAACACCGCTATTGGAAGGATATTCGGTATCATTCATACTTCTATGAACAAAACCACGACGGCGTTGATTAACTCCTCCCCAAATACTTATCGTTCCCCTTTCCATATAAGGATTTGCTTCAGGCCAAATAGGATTGTACCAGGGAAAATCCAAATCGGCGGGCCAGGGATGAGCAGTTGACTGGGGCCAATAATGACGATGCAGATCAATCATATCAAATACAATAGGTCCTACATCCGGATTATCGGTTGAAGGATTGAATTTTACAGCCGGAATTGAGCCATGCGGATGTTGATATTCAAAGGTAAAGACCCCGTCTTCAAAGCTATTACCATTTCCTTTTCCAAGAGCTGCCATAGCAGCATAAATCCAGATTCCGCCTACCGGATTGGAACTATCAGAACCCATATTAGTATGGATACGAAGAGAATCAGCAGGATTGCGATAGGCATATTTTATAATAATGGATTTCTCCGATACTAAACCTAACATATCCCTGGTGTTGGACAATGGATCGCTACCTCGGGGAGTACCTGCATATAATAAATCTCCAATCAACCACATCGTATCCGCAGAAGCCCAGGTTTGAAAACCCCTGATTGTCCCTTTTATCCAAAGTTTACTTTCCACATAGTAAGCTCTTCCGTTATGTGCACTAAATGGAGCTAACGGTACCCAGGTTGTATCAGCTGTAGGAAAACGATTTATGGCAGTTTCTGAACCGGGAGGATAGGGATAACCATTGGGATAATTATTCAGATATAAAGGAATCTGTTGGCGCCTGTAAGTTATGTTACCCTGCCAACCAGATACATTGTAATCATCTATATCTATAACCATTATCCTGTCTTCGCTATATGATGGGCCTACTCTTTGTCCATTTTGACGGATTTCAATCATATTCTCCGGGAATTCATATTCATCATAATGTTCAATTAAACCACCCCGAAAGATAGCTTCTTCGGGATAGGAACTGGGGGTGGAGATTATTTCTCCTGCTGTAGTTACTAAAGCTAAAAAGGTAGGCCAGCTATTATTATTTCCACCTCCTAACTGTTTTATCTGAATATCGGTATTGCTATGGACAGGACCGTTTATTACATCATAGCCATAAAAATAGACATTCGTATCATTGGGAGACATTTCATTATCAGTAAAATACATAAAGACAGGTCCCGTATCCTGAACTAAAGATAATTCTCCATATTTACGGGTTAGCGGCAGATTTTTTCTTCCATAATATACATCGGAAGTTCCCGTTTTTCCTTCTACCAAAGACCTAATTTTATAATAGGTAGTACTGGCACCTGTTTGGCTCGCCTGGATTTCGCCTCCAACTTCTACAACTTCTGACTCCAACTCTTTATATATTTTATTAATAAGGGATTGCATTTTGTATGTTTTTTGGAAGTCGCTTCCTCTCATCCCAATTTTTCTTTCCGGTGTTCTAACTCCTCCTACAATTTCAGGATCGCGCTTAGCAGCTACTTTCAGATATGCTTCACCTCTACTTGCTTCTGTCCGAAGAAAATGAATACATTGAATGTCTTCCAGTTCTGCCATTGTAGCCATAGTATCACGAAATGCAATACTGGACATAGTTAAGCCACTCATTGCTCCAATTACAACCAGGAGCATTGCAATGGCAATATTTCCGCTTTCGCTTTTAAGGATGTTTATCATAATATTAAACCTCCCAAATTTAATTTGTAGGAGATGGTCTTTCCATATTTTTCATCGCCATAACTGTTTTATAATGCACACTTTTAAATTCATTTTGGCGAATCTTAACCTTGGCTTTGAAATCAACATTTATTACACAGAGCTTTTCATTCGGTCTATATTTAAAAATCGCGTTATTAGCATTGGCATCACTAATTAAAAAGTCCTCAATAATCACCCTATCTTTCAAACCTTTTTCGGGAAAAAGAATAGTAGGCGATGATGAATCTGTTCCCCGATGTCTGTATTCCATTTTTATAAAACCGTCATGCAAATAATATCTCACATAATCATTAGGATAGAGGTCTGAAATCGGGGGCTTAATTTCTATTCCTTTACTGACACCTGGAATAGTTGTCATTCTAATAAGTTTAAGCTCCCGGGCACTGGTAATTCCCATAAATTCAATATCCGAGGAACGCGAACCAATATGTTGACCGTATTTTAAGACATTTAAAAAAGAAACCATATCCTTTTGTAAATCCACATAAGCACTCAGTTCCTGATATTTACGAAAGAAAACGCCAATTCCTACAGCGGCTGTTAAAATCAGCAAAGAAGAAATTGCAATAACTGCAACCGTTTCTGTTAATGTAAATCCCTTCTCGTTAAATATCATTCGCTTCATCATCCATCCCCTATTCGTAAAAATCTTCTCGCAAACGGACATAGTGTTCTTTTTCCGTTGCAGGATCAATCCATCTGATTTCGCCAATCAAGTAGGTAAAATCATAATTTCCGCTCATATAATTTTCCCTATCTTTACCGACTGATATGGAGATAGTTCCATTCACAGTCACTTCATCCGTCTGTTCAATTATTACGGGCATATTTGTGAAGGGGCGAAAGATACCCTCTTTCATATAGAGAGTATATTGCTTTTCCAGTTCACCTGTAAGCATCAGAGTTGCAACTCTATGACGATAATTTTTGGTTACTTGCTTATCGGCATACATTATTCCAATATATATCGTTATAATCATTACAGCCATCACTATTGCTACAACCAGGACTTCCGCCAAACTATACCCTCCCTGAGAACTCAGCAAACTAAACACTCCGTTTGCTTTTTTTGTTTTATTGTTCTCAGGTAGGATATAAATATCTTTCGGCATACCTAAAAACCTGCTCCTGTAGCAAATTGTTTAGGATTATCCGCAAATTCTTCAGCAATTGTTCTTTCAATCAGATTATTCATTACCAGGTTATACAACGATTGATCTCTGGTTTGCATTCCTTCTTTAGTGCTTGCTTGAATTATAGACGGTATCTGGTAAGTTTTTTCTTCACGGATCAGATTTCGCACAGCAGCATTAGCAATCATTATTTCTACAGCCGGAACACGACCTTTACCATCTTTAGTTGGTAACAAAGTTTGTGCTATAACCGCTTCCAGAGATTCCGAAAGCATTGAACGCACTTGCTGTTGTTGTTCCTTAGGAAACATATCTATTATCCGGTCTATGGATTTTGTGCAGCTTCCGGTATGCAAAGTAGCAAAAACCAAGTGACCTGTTTCAGCAGCTGTTAATGCTAAAGATACCGTCTCCAGATCACGCATTTCACCAACTAAAATCACATCGGGGTCTTCACGCAAGGCACTTCTTAAAGCAGCTGTAAAGCTCCAGGTATCATGACCCAGTTCACGCTGATTGATTAAGCTGTTTTTACTGCGGTGGACAAATTCAATAGGGTCTTCAATAGTAATAATATGGCAGTTACGGCTATCATTTATAGTATCAATCATTGTAGCCAAAGTAGTTGATTTTCCGCTTCCTGTAGGTCCTGTAACCAGAATCAGCCCTTTTTCTTTTGTCGTTAAGCGTTTTAAGATATCGGGTAGATGGAGTTCCTCATAACTCTTTATCTCATTAGGAATCACTCTGAAAGCACAGGAAACACCATTTATCTGGTGAAAAGCATTCACTCTGAATCGGACATCATTGCTCAATTTCGTGGAAAAGTCAATTTCCAGATTCTTTTTAAAGAGAGCTTGCTGTGATTCGTTCATCACTCCGTAAACAAGTGTTTCCACCTCTTCCGGACTTTGAATTGGCAGATTTAATTTTTTCATTCTGCCATTTACCCGAACCATAGGATGTGAGCCAGCTGCTATATGAAGATCAGACGCACCTGCTTCTGCAGTAAAGCGCAGTAATTCATGGATTGTCAATTTACTGTCCTCCTAAGAGTTAGTCAGTTTCCATTCCTCCGGTTTCGGGATTAGTCCAAGTATCAATTCCGTAACCATGGAATTTGGCATCGGTAACATCGTACCAAACCTGTTTTCCTTCACCACCAGCAAAGTCCTGAGTGGAAGTAGCAATAAATTTTTTCGGGGGGTTACCTACAACTTCAAATTTCCAGTTTTTAAGAGTACTTTCACCCAAACTGGCTTCTTTTAATGCTTGTTCCATAGAAAAACCTTCTGTGGTTCCGTTGGTTTGCATATAGATATCGTAGGTTTTACGAATGGTGTTTATTGCAGTTTGTGCTTCTGTACTACGGGATTTTTCTACATAACGCAGATAGCGAGGAACTGCCAATGCAGCCAAAATGGCTACAATAATAACCACCACTAAGATTTCAATCAGGGTAAAACCCTTTTGATTTTTCAGTTTCCTGAGCATTTGTTTATCCTCCTATGGGATTGTTTTTTTTATTATTTCTATAATGCACAATGCGTGCCAAAACCTCAGCAAAAATTAAAACCGATGTTTTGTTATCAGTTTATGTTTCTATAAATGTCTTGACTTCTTCTGCCCTTTTATAAATGTGACATCTATTATGTTAAGCAATATGATAAGGAGTATAAGAATGTCCCGTCATCTACATTTTTACCTGGGAATTGTATTGATGCTCGTCAGTATATTTTTGACAGCAGAAAATGTACCCGTTACATTAAGTAAAAATAACTCAAATAACGATTCGGATATATTAGCAGAATATAACGGTGGAGTTATTACCCGTAAGGATATTGAACTCAAAATTTCCAAACTGCCTCCTCAGTATCAATCACGGTATAAAACTGTGGGAGGGCAGATGGAAGTGCTAAATGCTATTGCTGCCGAAGAGGTTTTTTACCAAAAAGCCAGGCAGATGGGTTTGGAAAATGATCCTATTGTTTTGGAACATATTTCTGCCATAGAAAAGCGTTTTTATATTCAGGAATATTATAAACGCAATGTATCTGATTTAGTATTTATTACTGATGACGATTTGCTTTCCTATTATAATCAAAATCTATCACAATTCTACCAATATCCTTATGTCACTATTGATTATATCCAAGCCGAAAACGAAGATGCTGCCAAAAAGGCATTGGCAGAATTGAAAAAAGGTATCTCTTTTGCAACTGTCTCCGATACATATAACCAAAATAGTTATGCCAAGGGCTTAAAAGGTAGAATTAAAAATGTCCGTTTAAACGGTAATATTCCAGGTATTGGCAACGATATTGAATTGGAAAATATTATTCGCAATGCTCAAGTGGATACCCTTAACTTTATTGGTCCCGTAAAAACCGATTACGGTTGGCATATTTTAAGAATAGTGGACTGGATTGAAGGTTACCAAAAGGATTTTAACGAAGTTAAGCCCGAAATTGAACAGCGTGTTCGTCCTATGAAAGAACGGGAGCTGCTAAATGCTTTAACGGACAATCTGAAAATTAAGTATGCTGTTATTATAGACAGTGCTATCGTAAATACCATTAGCTTGGATCCTAATAAACGAAACAGTAATAAACCCATTCTGGATAATATCATCGTAAGTTCCAGCGAACCGAGTTTACAATATACTGTGCGTCAATTACTGCAGAATTTTGATAAACTTTCTCCTCAGGAACAGCTTTTTATAAATAAGGGTGGGGGAATTAATCTGCTTATAGAGCAAGAACTTACACAGGGTCTTATGTATCTGGAAGCTAAAGCCAATGGCTATGAAAAATATTTTTCCGAAAATGAAGATTATCTTCAAGCAAAAAGATCTTATGTCCTGCGCCGTGCCTTTGAAAAACTGGTTTCCGACACCATAGAAATTACAGACGAAGAAATTGCTGAACGCTATGAACGCGAAAAAGAAAGATTTTCCACTCCTGCATATAGAACTATTGAAGTGCTCTTCTTTGATAATAAAAAAGATGCCAATACTGCCTGGAAAAAATACAGCAAAGCATACAAGAAACATAATGAACAAAAAATGCAGGAAATTATTAAAAAATATTCTCTTAAACCGGAAAATGCCATTTTGGATCATCAATACAATAATGGAATTATTACCGGAATTGGACAGGATACCGAATTCTCCAGTCAAATTTGGAATAATCCGGTTGGCTATTTAAGCCCTGTTTTTACTTCCGCCAGAGGAGATATTGTTTTCTTCCGCACTCTGAAAGAAACACCCAGTTCCTATAAAAGCAAAGAAGAAACAGAAACCCAATTACGAAGAATGATAAAATCCGAAAAAGAAAAAGCGAAAATGGAAGAAGTTACGGAAGACCTCTTCGTGGAATTCAATATGAAAAAATATCCCGAACGCATCACCCTTACTATGACTGCCGAAGAACTTTTCAACTATGCCGATAATGCTGCCAGACAACGCAATTTCAAAGATGCTATTATGTATTATGACCAAATTATTAATAATTTCAAAAATAACTCCGATGACTATAAAGCTTCCTTTATGAAGGCATTCCTAATTGCCGAAGAAATGAAACAAAAAGACCTGGCTCTGCAACTTTTTAAGGAATTTCTCCAAAAATACCCTACTGGTGACCTTAATGATTCCGCCCAATTTATGATTGACAGCTTAGAAGGAAGAATTCCGGAGGATTTTGAACCTCTCAGAGAAGATTAGGAGAGTTGCTGTTTCTTTGCGGAAGAACAACATCTTGTAGTTCATCGTAACTTATATCATTTCTGAAAAGTATATAATATCACTTGATGAATTACAATGGAAGGGTAGGTATTAAAAACGGGTTTTAACCCTGTGAAAAGAAAGCAGGATTGTCATTATCTCCTTTCCCGAGAACGAGTTCCGTAGGAACGACAGATACTAACAACGGGTTTTAACCCGGTGATTAGGAAAGCTTTAGATAGCTTATCTCTTTTTTTGAGAACGAGTTCCGTAGGAACGACAGGTATTAACAACGGGTTTTAACCCGGTGAAAAAGAAAGCAGGATAGTCATTATCTCCTTTCCCAACAACGAGTTCCGTAGGAACGCCAGATACTAACAACGGGTTTTAACCCGGTGATAAGGATAGCTTTAGATAGCTTATCTCTTTTTTTGAAAAAGAGTTCCGTAGGAACGACAGATACTAACAACGGGTTTTAACCCGGTGATAAGGATAGCTTTAGATAGCTTATCTCTTTTTTTGAAAAAGAGTTCCGTAAGAACGACAGATACTAACAACGGGTTTTAACCCTGTGCAAAAAATCAAATTTGTTATTTGGTTAGGTAAATTCTGCTTCACCATAAATAGAGGACATTCATTTTCCAGAATTCTGTGAATTCTTAAGCAAAGAAAGAGGTTGCCACGCTATTTTTCCTCAAAGGCATTATTCAGAATAAAATAACTATATCTTAAACATAGAAAGGGAGATAACTCGTTCTGCCAAGTAGCATTACTGAAGCATTGCTTACCCATTGCTAATGCCATCCGTAATGGGTAAGCAATGGGTAAGCAATGCTATTAAGGAAGAAATTATGGCTGTATATCTAACTGCTTATTTCAGATAACTTTCCTTACAGCTTCCTTATTCAGGCGTCCCAATTGGTTATTGGGCAGGCGCACTACATAATAGTTTCCGTTATCTTGAACAATTTTCACTATCAATCCCGAATGGACGGTCTGAATAACATTATTATTTGCTGGAGATAGAAGTTCCGTTTCGCGCACAATAACTACAGCACTACGGTTATGTTGTTGGTGATGAAGTTTTATACTCAGGGTTACAAACGCGGAAACACAAAGCAATAAACAAAAAGTTAGGGTTAAAATAGGCAAAGCTCTTTCCTTTTCCGGATTATAAAAAAGCAACCAGCATAGCGATACAGCAGAAAGAAATAAAAAAACAAGACCCAGTATAGCCAAACGATTTACGGAAAGGTAATTTAGCACTTTAAACAGCACTTGCACCAAAAACAGCTGTTCAGGATACAAATCTGCATCCGGACTATAATGAATGGAAAGTTCAAGATTGGTTCTTGCTGGTGAATGGGCAGAATTTATATTTAATGCTTTCAAAAAGTATAAATTAGCCATCCCGATTTCACCCCGCGAGAAAAATTCTACCCCTAAATTATAAAACAAATCGGGATTCTTTTTTTGTTCTGCAAGGCGAATTGCCTTATCCAAAGTATCCGGCAAAGGAGTAAGCTCTCCTGAACCGCTAAAGTTTGTTGTTTGTAAAGAGTCAGCTTGAGCAAAAAGGGTTGGGCAAAACAGGATAATTACAAAAACTAAGAGTAGTGGGAGCTTGCTGTAGCTACAAATTCTGTGCAGTTGGAGCTCATTGCAGCTCTGTAAATTGAGAGACCTTTTATTATGGGGATGGAACGGAGCAATCTGTCTACACTTTTTCATCTGCCACTCCTGTTTTTTCTGTTTTTACTTAAGCGACTGAATCCTGTAAAGATTTTGCGAATACGAGCCAGGTCTTCTTCCAAATTTACCGCTCTGTCTGTTTCCGGCATAAATCTTGCTGCCTGACTGTGAGATAGGAAAATTTGAATTTCATCCAGCAACCATTCGGGGATATTTTTTTCACTTAATGCTTGTAGTTTTTCCTGTGTAGAAAGATGATTGGAAAGTTTATATTTGGAAGCAAGATATTGAAACAATGCCTTTTCCGCCAGGGGATAGAAATCCAGAGAAAGATTTTTGGCAGCTGTGGTTGCCGGTTTCAAATAATGCAGGAGGACTTTTTCCGCTTTTAACGAGGCATAGCGTTCGGGATTATCCCTTTTCATTTTTCTCTCCACTGCCACAAAGGAAACAACTATGGTCGCTAAAACAATCAAAACCACCAGAATCCAATACCAGGGCTGTTTTACATAAGGAACATAATCCGGGTAGCTTTCCCTGCTTATTTTAGGCAACATTGCTTTAGGATTGCGGGATTGTCTTAAACGGCTGAAATAACTTAACACATTTGCCGAAGAAACCTTTATTTGTTCTTTCGGACTGCGGTATATTTTATAGCTGCCGCTGTCGTTATCAAACCAGGCAAAATTGAGTTCGGGAAGCTCATAAACCCCTTTATCCTGCGGAATTAAAGTGTAATAATAAGTTCTGGTTCCTTCAATTCCGGCATTCAAATTATCAATAACCATTGGAGTGGAAACCTGAAAACCTTTTCCGGAAGCAAATTGAGGAGCGGAAAACTGGTTAAAATTACCCCTCCCTTCAATTTTCAGGGTAAAAGTAATTGTTTCTCCCAAGGAAAGTTCCTTCCTGGAAAGAGAATGACTTAGCTTAAAATTTCCTACCGCACCTCCAAAAGAAGGTGGCACATTATTCGTGGGTAAAGGCAAAACATCAATGATGCCTCCTTCGCTTTGGAGATTTTTATTTAAAAGTCCAAAACCGTAAAGACGGGCATAACCCTCTAAAATCGGTGCCTGTAAACGTCCTTCTCTATTGGGAATAAGGGCTAATCTTTTAATCAGAGCTCTTTTATACTGTTTTCCATTGATAGTTACTTCTTCATAATTTAACATCGTTGGCTGTTCATAAGTGCTTTTTCCATAGCCATCCGAATCAATTTCATTTTCCAGGTTGAAAGAACCAACCATTTCATCCGTATAAAGATAATAGGAAACAATAGCGGGAAAACCACGATAGACCTTCTGCACTTTAGGTAAAGCCAAAATAAAAGTATCCCCTGCCCATCCTTCTCTATTACCCCCAAAAAAAGAATCGTCAAAGCCAAAAGGTATAATTCCCGGTACCGGAGGTGAACTTTGTCCGGGAGTTTTTTGTTCTGCTTTAACAACTTCAATAGAAATGGGACGCGTAGCATAATACTTTCCATTTACTTTCACCTGAAAGGAAGGAATGGTAGTTGTTCCCGTCTTCAAAGGAAAATAGATGAAACGATAGGTCTCCGAAAACTCGGAAATTAATTTTGTCCCTTCCAAAACAACCGAACTGCTTGAGGAACTGGTCATATTACGAAAACTGAATAAAGGAATAGAAGGTGGAGTTGGTTCTTGAACTTTAATCCGGTTGTCGTCAGAAATCTTTAAAATCAATTCCAGTTGTTCATTTAAATTGATAGTATTTTTATTTACGGATAAATCCACTTTCAAAGCAGAAAGCACAAGGGGAAACAGCAAAATCAGAAGAAGTGCCTTTTTCATTTTTACCACCATTTATCCGTTTTTAAGCTTTGTTTAGAGCGCAGTTGCTGTCTATCCGTACTTTCTTTATTATCCAGTCCTTCCAGAATATTACGGATTGCTTCCTTTTTCTTATCGTCCTTATTTTGTTGTAATCCAACCGCTGGAGGGGGTTGTTTATTCATTTTGCGTAAAGTAAGCTCATAATTTGCTCGTAAATCATCATCTTCAGGATTTAATAATAGTGCTTCTTTATAATCCCTCAGAGCTTTACTATAATCCTGTTGTTTATAGGCAATATTGCCGCGATCGTAAAGAATATCCTTTTTATCTTTGGCGCTATTTAAGGCAATTGTGGCAGCTGAATCCGCTTCAGCAAAACGGTTTTGCCGATATAAACATTTTGCCAGATTGGCATTAGCGGGAGCATCGTTTTTAGTAGAATTTTTACGGAATAGGTTTTCTGCTTGGGGATATTTTTTTGCCCTGTAAAATGGCTCTGCAAATGCTTGACGCACTACCTTGGGTCGGAAAATCAATTCCAGAATTAGCAAAGCCAAAATAACCACTATAATTATTATGATGTTACGTCTTGTTTTAGTGCTCATTGCTTTTCTCCGCAGCCATAATGCCGCGTTTTCGTTTACGGGGGTCTATAAAACTTTCTATCATTAATAAGATAATCGCCAAAATGCCAAAGAGGTAATATTGTTCCTTTAAAATGGTTACTTTCTTTCCTCTGCGAGTGCTTTCGCTTTCATAGATGCGTTTCAAAATCAGCTGAATTTCTTCTCCGCCAGGAGTTACACGATAATATTCACCATCCGTTATCCGGGCAATTTCTTGAAGGGTTGCCTCATCCAGTTTACTTTTCACTTCTTCACCGGTTTCCGGATGGCGAATAATTGTCCCTTCAGGGCTACCAACACCCATAGTATAGACCCGGATGCCTTTTGTTTTTAAGATTCTTGCTTCTCTGAGAGCAGAATGCCGAAGGTCTTCCCCATCCGAAATCAAAACGAGGGTTTTGGATTTTGAGCCCTCGGGAAAGGCATTTTCTGCTAAACGCAAAGCACTTCCAATATCGGTTCCGGAAATTTCTACCGTATTACTGTTCAAACCATTTAGCACAATTCTAACTGCTTCATAATCATCTGTTAAGGGACATTGCAAAGTTGCCGTTCCGGCAAAAGCAATAATTCCAATCCGGTCGTTTTTAACCTGCTCTAAAAAACTGCCAATCTGTAAAATAGCACGCAACAATCTACTGGGCATCATATCCGTTGCATCCATACTTTTAGAAACATCAATGGCAAAAATAATATCCATTCCACTACTTTGTAATTCCTTGTTTTCATAATCCCATTGAGGTCTTGCCAGCGCTATTATGATACAACCCAAAGCCAAAATAGAAAGAAAAAGCTTGAACCCCGTCCAAAAAGGAGAATGGGAATGATAATAATGCTCCCTTAAATGTAATTCGGCATATTGGGCAAAACGCCGCTTTAATTTTCTTTCCCTTCCGAATAGCAATAGCAGAAATACCAAGCATAACGCTAAAAGAGCCAGATAAGAAGGATTGGCAATATTCATAACTGTTCCGGCAACACAGGTAAAATAAATATTTTTAACAGCAGTTCAAGCACCAAAAAGGCAAAAGCCAGCCACAAAAATGGCATAAACTGCTCACTGTAATTATAGCGAAATTGAGTTGTAAAAAGGGTCTTTTCCAGACGGTCAATTTCATTCATAATATCTGCAAGACCTTTGGCATCGGTTGCTAAAGCCGCTTTTCCGGTTCCTGTGGTCGCTGCTATTTTATTCAGGGTCTCCATATCAAGATCAATATAGGTATTAATATAACGCGTGCCGAAAATAGGGTCAGAATAAGGAAACGGAACTAAACCTTTACTTCCCACTCCAATAGGATAAACTTTTATTCCCAATTCCTTAGCCATTTCAGCCGCGGTTAAAGGGTCTATTTCTCCGGTATTGCTAACTCCATCGGTAATCAAAATAATCACTTTGCTTTTGGCAGTGCTATTTTTCAAACGGGCTACCGCTTTTGCCAAACCCATTCCGATAGCTGTTGCCGATGCTTCTTCATTCACTTTTAACTTATCCAGGGAATTCAGCATTGCCAAATGGTCAAAAGTTAACGGAACCTGCGTTAAAGCATATTCCGAAAAAGCCACTAAGCCAAATCTGTCATTGGGACGCCTTTTCACAAAATCCTTGGCTACACTTACAGCTGCACTTAAACGATTTTTAGGAGCAAAATCCATTGCTAACATTGAACCACTGATATCTATAGCCATTACAATATCCACACCTTTATTACTTAAATCCCTGGTTTTTATTCCCCAACGCGGTTGCGCTACCGCAATACATAAAAATAACAAGATGCAAGAACGCAAAACAGGATACAAAAAATGGTAAGGATATTGACTGTGTGATAGATAGCGTAGCTGTTTTACCCGAGAATGAGGTAAATAAAGACGCCGTTTCTTTTGAAAGACAAATTCCCAAATAAGGTATAATGGTATTACCAATAAAAGTAAAAGCAACCAGGGATGACCGAATTTAAGCATTTTCCGTTTCCCGAGTTTGTTCACTGAAACTTAGCAGATAGTTCCTCAACCATAATGTGTTTTCTTCAATTTCACCGGCAGAAGGTTCACGCTTGGCAAACTTAACCAAATCACAATAATTAATAAACTTCCTTATTTCCTGTGCTTTGGGGATATTTCTCCGGTTTAAACTAACTGCAATTTCCCTTCCTGTCATTTCCAGAGCGGGAAAACGATAGGTCTCTTCCAAAAAAGCACGCAAAATATTAGATAGGCGGAAATGGTATAAAACCGTTTCTCCTTTAGCAGGCAAATTCTCTGCTATAAGTTCATCCAATGCTTTTAATGCCTTTTCCCAGGCAGGTAAAACCGGTTCTCTAATCACCGGTTGAGCAATATATTCCCGTTTGGGTTTTTCTGGTCGCTTCAACCAAAGATAAATTCCCCCTGCCAAAGCAAGCAAAATCAGCAATAGATAAACCCAGAATGGCGGTTGAAGGGAATACTTTTTCAGGGGCTTAATATCCCGTAAAAGAGTATCTCCTTCCGCTAAAACAGAAAGCACATAAATTCTGAAGCCATCTGTGTAAACAGGAGTTACACTACTGTCAACAGGTTGTATTTCTATCCGGGGAAAAGATAAAGCACCTGTATTTAGGGGAACTATTTTTATTATCCAGCAACGGGGATTTTTTTCATCCCGTTTACTTTCCAGAATAGCAAAATCCTCTAATGTATCGGGTATGGAAACACCTTTTATGGCAAAATCGGTAGTAATTTTAAAGAGAAAAGGAGTGCCTACTTTTAAACTATCCGCACCCTGAAGTTCCTGACTTAATTCAGCCCGGATAAATAAGGGAAGCAATAAAAACAGAAAAGACACAATTACTTTTATTCTTTTCATCTTCTCCTTTCCCTTAAAGTAAAGAACTTTCTTAAGGAATTGATATAGGACTCGGAAGTGCGGATAAGCAGATAGTCACAATTGCATTTACGAAAGAATTCTTCCAAGTCCTTCTGTTCTTTATTTACTATTTCCTGATATGCTTTACGCAGTTTGGAATCGGAACTGTTTATCCAAACTTCCTCTCCTGTTTCCGGGTCTTGCAAAGATAAAATGCCTGCCCGGGGAAGTTCCAGTTCGCTATCATCCAAAACTCTTATAGCAATTACATCATTCTTGGTAGCCAGAATTTTGAGGGAATGTTCATAACCAGAATCTATCCAATCCGAAATAATAAACAGAATACAGCGTTTTTTCAGCATTTTATGGGCATATTCACAGGCAACTTGCAAAGAGGTCTTTTTGCTTTTGGGTTCATAATAGAGAACTTCTCTGAGGATTGCCAAAGCGTTATTCCGTCCCTTACGGGGTGGCAGAAACTTTTCCACTCTGTCCGAAAAAAGGATAAGACCAGCCAAATCCTGATTAGCAACGGCTGAAAAAGCCAAAGCTGCAACCAGTTCTGCAATCCTTTCTCTTTTAATCATACTGCGAGTGCCAAATTCCTGTGAAGCACTAACATCCACTAAAAAAACCACCCTCAACTCTCTGGTTTCCCGATATTTTTTTATGTAAAGCTGTCCCAAACGCGCAGAAACATTCCAGTCAATATCTCTGTAATTATCTCCCGGTTGATATTCACGCACCTCAGAAAATTCCAAACCCTGACCTTTGAACCGACTGTGATATTCTCCTCTGAATATTTCCGCAACAGGATTGCGAGTGCGAATTTCTATCCTGCGAATCTTTTTCAGGATATCAGAAACGCTTTGGGTAAACATAATCCCCTATATTTTACGGAACTTCTATTTCGTCCAGAATGCGATTGATGATATCTTCGCTGGTAAGTTCTTCGGCTTCAGCTTCGTAGGAAAGAATAATACGATGCCTTAAAACATCTTTTGCTATCATTTTTATGTCATCGGGAATTACATAAGCCCTACCTGAAATGTAAGCATTCGTTTTAGCAGCTCTTGCCAGGAAAATTGTTGCTCGGGGAGAAGCACCAAATTCAATCAGACCCTTCAAATCGTTTAAACGCGGATAGCGTTCCGGATGGCGGGTTGAATTGACCAGATGTAAAATATAATCCTTCAGCTTTTCTTCCATATACACCTTATGCATCACTTCTCTCATTTCTTCAATATCTTTGGGACTTAGCACTTTCTGCAAGGGAATGGGCTGTTCATTAACCATTCTTTCCAGGATTTGCCTTTCTTCATCATAGGCAGGATATTTAATCTTCAGCTTCATAAAAAACCGGTCTATCTGCGCTTCTGGAAGCGGATAAGTTCCTTCCTGCTCAATAGGATTTTGAGTTGCCATCACAAAAAACGGATTGGGCAAAGGAAAAGTGTTATCCCCTAAAGTAACCTGCCGTTCCTGCATTGCTTCCAAAAGAGCCGATTGCACTTTGGAAGGAGCTCTGTTAATTTCATCCGCTAAGATGAAATTGGCAAAGACAGGACCTTTTTTCACGCTAAAATCCCCGCTTTTAGGATTGTAAATCATTGTGCCTGTTATATCTGCAGGCAACAAATCCGGAGTAAACTGAATGCGGGAATAGGAAGCATCAAAAACGGATGCCAGCGATGAAATAATCAGGGTCTTTGCCAAACCTGGAACACCTTCAATCAAAATGTGACCATTTGCTATAATTCCAATCAGCAAGCGGTCTATAATTTCCTGTTGACCAACTATCACTCTGGCAATTTCAGAACGCACATTACCCAATACAGCAGAACTTTTTTCTACCTCGTTTTGGATTGCCTCAATTAACATTAAACCCCCATAAAAGTTTATTGGTTAGATAGTTATTTAGTGCTTTAGTTGTGCCTTTATTAACCCAAAAATCGGGAATCCGGCAAAACCGCGATTCCCGATAAACATATTTCTCTGCTTGATTATAAGCCAAAAAACCGATTGTTATTATACGGCTTTGCGGACTTTATTTGCTTTCAGGCAAGAACTGCAAACCTTAATTTTCTTAGTTCCGCCATCACCGGCAACACGAATTTCGTGCAAATTAGGATAAAACCTACGCTTGGTAGCATTTAAAGCATGACTGCGATGATTACCTACCTGAGCTGTTTTTCCACATATATCACATACTTTGGACATAATTCACTTCCCGTTTTTTCTTATGATAAAGACCAAAAAAAAGAGGGCTCTGTTTTTGACAAGCAATTATTTAGTGTTCTGCGGAATACGAATATCAAATCTACTGCCATGAGGTTCTACGGGAATATATTCCAAACGCCCGTGATGCTCCTGAACAAGTTTTTTACATATAGCCAAACCTAAACCCGTTCCCTGTGTTTTACCATCCGTAACGAAGGGCTGAAATAATTCTTCCTTCACTTTTTGGGAAACACCTGGTCCGTTATCAATTACCGAAATCTGTAACCACCCGGAAGAAACACTGCTGATAATCTTGATTTCACCTGCTTCAGAAACGGCTTCCAAGGCATTTTTAATAAGGTTTATTAAGACCCTGCGAATTTTACCTTCATCAAAATAGACACAATCATTAACCTTGTTTTCCACTACAAAATTGATCTTGCGTTCTTTAAGAGAAGCGGAATAAAGCTCACTTATCTCCTGTAAAAAGCTATCCAAATTAACTTTCTGAATCAGGGGAGGACTTTCTGTTCCTCTGGCAAAATCCAAAATTTCATGCACCAGCTGGTCTATCAGTTTTGTTTGTTTAACAATGTTATCCGTAAATTCAGCACTTTCGGGAAAAATATTCTCCAGCAACTGTGCCGTTAGCACAATAACTGTTAAGGGGGTTTTAATATCGTGAATAATTTTGCTGGCTGCCAATCCAATAGCCATTAAACGGTTCTTTTTCAGCATTTCATCCATCAGTTCTACAAATCTTTCATTAGTATTACGCAAGCGACTGGAAATTACCTTAGTTAAATTCAACATTATTATCGGATAAGCAAAGAGCATCTCACTAAATGCCTCCCGGGGAATAACCATTAACTCTACATCTTCTGTAGCTACAACACTGGCAGAACGAGTACTATCTTCAATAATGCCCATCTCGCCAAAAAAATCTCCCGCCCCTAAGGTTGAGAGCTGAGTGAAAGGTATGTCGGGATTGCTTAAGTCCTTGTCTATTTCCACCTTACCCTTAGAGATGAAAAAGAGATTATCGCTGAGGGAATGTTCAGTGATTATTGCCTCTCCTTTCTTAAATTTAATCCGCTCCAAATCTTTAGTCAGTTCTTCCACTACTTCTTCAGAGAGGCCGCTGAATATCCCTATATTGGTCTTTTGCATTGTTTCCTGCATATATATACCTCACATCTTCTAACTTTATTAACCTTATATATTATATAATAAATCACCCTCCCTTTTTTGTCAAGTTTTAATCATTTTTTATAATTTTTCTCTTGCAAGTCCCGATATAAATATGCAATTTATGTCAATCCGGGTAGTTAGTCAATTCCGTGTTACTTAATTTACTTGAGC